>Ga0209992_10001197_pt1 | contig 28882 bp, 22 predicted proteins | sample 2SBtaG_2_FD_182564 | JGI IMG/M metagenome (GOLD analysis project Ga0209992, IMG submission 182564) | Deep subsurface microbial communities from Kolumbo volcano to uncover new lineages of life (NeLLi) - 2SBTROV12_ACTIVE470 metaG (SPAdes)... | ecosystem: Environmental > Aquatic > Marine >... | reverse complement strand
GTTGCAATACTTTTTCGATTGCTTGTTCTTTGAACGCTTTCGTATATCTTGTTGTCATCTCGCTTCTCCTAAAAAATTTCCCCCATGGGGGAAAAAGAAAAAGCGACAACTAGCCTGACATATAGGGAAGTTATGGTCTTCGCATAAACGGTAAGTCCAGCGTAATAGATAACTTCAACTTACTCTACACGACCGAGTATGCCTTCCAACAAAACTACCAAAACAATCCGAACGACTACGAAGCCGATTACTTCCATGTCATTGGAGGTTTTGAGATTCCAGAAATTGGCTGGAGCTTGACCAATTTGACCGGAAAAATAGGCTGGGAACAATTGGGGTCAGATAATAACATTAGTCTTCAAACACCCCGTGGAACCAACCATGCCATCAATGGGTGGGCGGAAAAATTTCTGGTCACTCCGCCAAATGGCATTCAAGACCTTTACGGGATCCTATCGGCCAGGTTGTTTGGTGTCAAAATAGCGGCGCTATACCACCACTTCGATTCTGCCGTCGGCAGTATTGATTATGGCCACGAAATTGATACGTTGGTCGTCAAGAAATTCGCCAAGCATTAAACGCTGCTATTCAAATACGCCAATTACTTCGCTCGTGACTTTGCAACCGACACGCAAAAATTCTGGATATCCGTTGGAATAGATTTTCAATAAAACATTGCGCGTAACATCAGCTTCAAAAGGCAAATACGAACCTAGACTTAGATATTGAATGGCCACAGAACTATAGCATTACCCACATTGTGCGAATTGGATTGATTCTTAACCTTCCTCAATCCGAAAAAAAAAGGCACAATATGGAAACAAGCGCCACAAAAAAATAGAGATTATCCAATAAACACGGCGCATTCTGATTCCTTCAACTTAATACACTGATGACCCGTGAAAAAAAATATGAAAATTGTTATTGCACCGGATTCCTTTAAGGAAAACATGACATCCCTGGAAGTGGCTACCGCCATCGAAAAAGGGATAATGCAGGTTTTTCCTGAGGCGGAATGCCTAAAGGTGCCCATGGCCGACGGCGGCGAGGGTACGGTTCAATCGCTGGTTGACGCGACTAACGGCCGGATTGTGCACAAAACCGTGGTCGGCCCATTGGGCAATCCGGTCAACGCGCACTATGGATTTTTGGGCGATAGCACCACAGCGGTTATTGAAATGGCCGAAGCTTCCGGCCTACCACTGGTGCCTAAGGACAAAAGAAACCCACTTGAAACCACCACATATGGGACCGGAGAACTTATCGCTGCAGCGCTCGATGAAGGTGTTAAAAAAATCATCATCGGCATTGGTGGATCCAGCACCAATGATGGCGGTGCTGGGATGGCACAGGCCTTGGGGGCAAAGCTTATAGACAATCAAGGCAACCAAATCTCAAATCACGCCGGTGGCGGAATCCTCAACACAATAGCGCAAATCGATATATCCGACTTGGACCCGCGCATCAAGGAAACCGAAATTCTGGTCGCTTGTGACGTGGACAATCCATTGTGCGGCGATCGTGGCGCATCTGCGGTATTTGGCCCGCAAAAAGGGGCCAGTCCGGAAATGGTCAATACGTTGGATGCCAATCTAGGACATTTTGCCAATATCATAAAAAGCCATCTGGGAAAAGACGTAAAGGACATTACAGGCGCGGGAGCGGCCGGTGGATTGGGTGCGGGACTGGTCGCGTTCTGCGATGCGACCATGCAAAGCGGCGTTGATATCGTAATCGAAGCCACAAAACTGGAACAAGCGCTGGAAGGCGCAACGTTAGCAATTACTGGTGAAGGAAAGGTCGATTTTCAAACAGCATTTGGAAAAACACCGTCCGGCGTCGCAAAAACCGCCAAAAAAGCCGATATACCCGTAGTCGCGATAGGCGGTGCATTGGCAGACGATGCGCGCGGGGTATTCGAACATGGTATCGATGGTTTAGAAAGCGCCGCAGCCAAAGACATGAGCTTAGAAGATGCGATTCGAAATTCCCGAACCCATCTCCAATACGCTGGCGAACGTTTGGCTAGGATGCTACTGATAGGACAGCGGATAGAACGCAAACTGGCGAAATAAGTCTGTCTATTCGACGTAAGGCCTGAATCATTCGGGCCTTACAAGGAAACCTAATTTCTTAGGGTAAAATTAGGTGTAATAGCTCAAACCTGCGCTGACGGACAGAGCAAGATTTTGTTGGAATAAAGTATCGCCTTCCCCCCCGAAACGGCCATATATCGGGCATACACTGAACTGGCGGCACCGAACCCACTTCGGTCAGACGAAAAAATAATCTACGAATCTAACAGCTTGAACGCGATCGTCCGGTTTTGCTCAGAAGCCGTCGTTGCGTTAGTTGAATTAAAGATGATTTACAAGCAAAGGGAGGGAGCAACACACTATATTTAGCGTCGTCCCAAAGGGGCTCTTTTAGAGTGGTATCTGGAAAAACTGGACATCAAAGCCGTTATATTCAATTTTCGATGTAAGTTTTTGCACCTAATCGCCTTGGCGTTTTCGAAGTTGTTTTGCGTAGGCCGGTCTGAATTTCCGATACCATTGTCCAGTGGATGCGGAAATGGCGGCGATCCAGAGCGCGTCCAGAATATTTTTGAAATCTCAAATGATTTTTCATGCATGTATTAGTAACGAGTCGCACTAACGTTGATGACAGAACTTTCAACTATACTTCGAAAGACAATTACGATGCATCTTTAGTTATTGATATTACATAGAAAAACATGATTATGTCGTTTTTATCGAATCATCCCCCATTCGTGGAAGACGAGAAACTACTTGCCCGCCTTAAGCAATCGACCAATTTGCCAAGTCCGCCAGGAGTTGCGGCCCGCATTATAGAACTTGGACAGGATCCTGCGGCGAACGTCGGTGCGGTGGCCGAAGCGGTTAGTCTTGACCCTGCCTTATCCGCCAAAATGCTAAGAATGGCGAATTCGCCGATGTACGCGCGGCAGCGGAAAGCTGAGAACTTACGTCAAGTGATCCTAATGTTGGGATTAAACGGGACCCTCAATCTTGCCTTGAGCTTTTCTTTAGTCAACTCTTTTCGATGCAAAGATCAAAAAGGAATGGATTATGCGCTATTTTGGCGTCGATCATTGTCTGCCGCGATATGTTCTCGGTTGCTTGGCGTTCATTTTCAATCCAATAAAAAGGAGGAGCTATTTCTAGCTGCGCTGCTTCAGGATATTGGAATGCTGGCACTCGATAAAGTGGTTCCGGATTTGTACCAGGCCATTGGAACTAGGCAGGCCAACCACCAGGACGTCGGGGTGTTCGAACGTAGAAAAATTGGTTCGGACCATGCAAATATCGGGGCTTGGTTGTTAGAAACCTGGAATTTTCCCGATTGGATTTTGTCTGCGGTAGCGAATAGTCACAATCCGGAAGCAGTCGATCCGAACCAGGAATCCGAACTGATTTGTCGTTGTGTTTGTGTGTCGGCGGCGATGGCCGACATTTTGATTCGAGAAGATCACGACGCAGCAGTCGAAGAAGCCGCAGATCGGGCAAATACCCTTCTAGGCATTGATCGAGCGGTACTGACCTCTATTTTGGAACATGCCGGAACGGAACTGAAGGAAACGGCAGCATTGTTTGAGGTTGACTTAGGTGATGCCATCCTCATGGATTCTCTTTTAGACTATGCCAAAGAAGTCCTGATGCAGCGCAATATTAAAACGACGTGTGAAATTTCGGAATTGCAGAACAATATTGTGTCGTTAGAAAACAAAGTTCAAGAATTGGAAGTAGCCAATCACCGAGACGAATTGACCGGGTTGTACAATCGTAGATACTTAGACGCAACACTTAGCGAAGAATTGATCAGCGCCCAACAGCACGGCTGGCCCCTTTCAGTGGCATTCATCGATTTGGATAGCTTTAAAGGCATCAATGATAGTTATGGTCATCAAGCCGGTGATTCGATTTTACAGGCCTCGGCCAATTTGATCACGAAAAATACGCGTGACAGCGACATTGCCGTACGATATGGAGGTGATGAATATATTGTTGTTCTTGTCGGCACTGGTTCGGAGGGTGCGCACGTGACCAGCGAGCGTATCATTAATGCTTTTCGAAACGCTAAATATACCCTTGGAAAAAGCAACCGAGTGATTTTAACCGTATCAATAGGTTTAGTTGTCCATGGCGAAGGAGTAGACTTTGACAATCCGGAACAATTACTCAGGGCTGCCGATGACGCTCTCTATTCTGCGAAAGAAGGAGGGCGTAATCAGTACATCCTTTATGATCCGGATCTGGTTGTTGAAATCTGAGTGACGGTTCTGGGTCTACAGTTGCCTGTCGCGAGTCAATCCCGTGACCGTCCGGAGTTAGTCCAGAGCAGCCATTCGTTTTTCCACGACTGATGATTTTCGTCGCGTTGGTTAATGTCAGCTACTCGTACATTCGAGCCGGCGCAAATCAGGGGGAATTTTAACGCACCGTCATTCCTTGCCTAATTGAGCCTTCAAGTTTCCCATTACGGTTGAGCGATTTGTTTTGGTACTTTTCTCCAAATGATCGAGCAAACTTTTCCCAGCACCTGCATCGCTATCCACCAACTTATAATCTTGCTGAAATAAATCGTCCGTATACTCATCACACCCCGGTTTGTCAGGATCGAAGCTTAATATGGGTAAATCGACGGATAATTTTTTTTGACCAATTCTTGCCGTGCTTTCGCAGTAAGTCGATCTTTTAATGCTCGTCCATCGCTAGTCAACACACTATCACCAATACCGCTATTTTGCGTGGAATAAAATATGCCCATTAGCGCATCCTTACGAACCCCTATAAGAATTTCATTGTAAAAGTTACCTTGACTCAGACATCGTAGTTTCTGTAACGAATTAATCCATCCCTCTTCAATCTCATTGGCATTTTCTTCCAATCGCCTCTCCGGGGGTTTCCAGAAAGGATTAGAAGAATCATTTTTTTCAGCGGGTTCTCGCCAAAACTTTTGACAAGTTTTCATATCACTTGAAAACAAATAACGCTCGCCTTTCAGATCGCACTGGTTAATATCGTAGATCAATCCGTCGACTGAAAATTTCGAATCTTCCGAATAAAGGTTAACTTGAGCCGTCGGCGGTAACAGCGACATTGGAGTTTTTAGCGTCCATTCATAGGCTGGGGCACCCTCATCGATGCCCTTAAACTTTTTTGTGATTGCTTTCTTCTGTTTATTATCCCACACGATTTTGTCGGTCTCGGGATAAGTCGACTGCCATTTTTCACGGCAAATTCGTCGATAGGCCAACGGGTCTTTTAAATCCGTAATATGATAATTCCAGCGGATATTTTCAAATATATCACTCGGTACTGGTGTAACCTTTAAATCGTGGATTACTTTGACCGCCGCGTTATGGTCTTTCACTATCTTTCGAACCTCGGTTACACCAATTTTTCTCATAATGTCCCTTTTTTGATCAGTACACTGATTAAAAACGTGCCAAAGAGCTAATCGATTTTGCATTCAATCAATTTATGAGCCGCTGACATAGACGGTTTAGCGATTACACAACCGAATGGACAGCATTAGAGCAACCGATTAAACATACTTTCGTTGCATCCATTAGCCACTTAATCCAGTTATTCATAATCAAACAGCATCGGTCCCGGCGTTCAGATAAACCACGTTTGATCCTTTTTTCTGCTGCTTCAATCTCGTTGATAAGTTCTCCAATAAACACTGGGCTTGACGAACTTCATACGTATCCAATCCTTCGGTAAACCAACCGGTAATCTCGCGCAAACAATCATACGCTTCAGTATACCTTTGTTGCTTGAAATACAATTGACTCAATCCGATCGACACCCGCAGTTCGTAAGCTTTCATCCCTTGCTTCCTCGCGTTTCGGCAAGCGGCTTCGAATAGCTCTTCTGCACAATCACGTTGCGAACCCTTATCGCTTTCCAGCACCATCAATTCGGCCTGCAAATATTGGCGTTGTATGTCGTAACAATGCTCGCGGCTTGGCGAGGCTAGTATCGATTGGCCATCGGCGATATTTCCGACAAGCCGATAAGATTCCGCCAAAAACACCGACAAGTAAGAATCGGCGGCTGGTGCATCGGGCCGTTCCGTTTGCATTGCGCGCGTGATGTCTTCGTTTGCCCGATTCGTATCCCCGACCAAAGCGTAAGTCCACGCACGTAAATGGTAAGCCCAAGCCGTCAAGAACGAAAAACCGAATTTTAACGCGAGTTCTGTCCCGCGTTTAGCGCTAGGCAATGCTGCTTCGCCATCACAACGATAAAGGTGCACTAACGTTAAATTGTGGATCGCAAACACTAAGCTATACGGATGATCCAAAGACTCGGCCAACGCTAAGGCTCGCAATTCATAATCCAGCGCTTGATCTGGAAACCCTAGCGTCCATAGAGTTTGACCCACTCTTGCATAGCAGAAAACGCCCGGATCCAAACCATAAAGCGCTGCGTGACCTTCGTGGCGTTGTTTATCGTACAATGCAATGCCTCTTAACGCGTGCTTGTAACTGGCACGATGGTTACCGGTAAAAAAAAGGCTGCTCGCCAAACCGACTTCGGCCTCGAGTAGATAGCCTGAATCATCCAGTTGCTCAGATAGCTGGAACAAAAATTGTGCTAATTGTTTTGCTTTTTGCAAGTCGCCCCGTATTGTATACAACGATCGTAAACCAAATAACACACGAAATTGCTCGGCTTTTTCGCCCAATTTCTCGCACAATTGTCCGGCTCTTTGATAACAATCTTCGATTTCGGGTGCCGCATTACCATGACTGATGGTAATCACGGGCGCTTTGATCAACAGTAAAGATAATTCCATGCGATCCCGTTCTTCCGAGGGCGTTAGCTTTTCAATTAGGCTTAGTGCTTTGGTCACCGTGTGCAAAGCTTCCCGTCCGGCACCGCGTTCTGCAACAGTTTGCGCCAAAAGTTTCAAATATTTGACCGTTCTCCAATAATCACGGCCTTCTTCAAAATGAACCGCCAGTCGATTGGCGATCTCATTGTGGCTATCTTGGTATCCTTGCTCCAAACGCAAGCCCAATTGACGGTGAATCTGGCTTCGACGATAAGTGCTAACACGGCTGTACAATACTTTCTGATACATTACGTGAGTGAATTCGTAACGATTGGAAAAACTGCCGTCGGGCCACTCGCTTTCGCCACTAGACCTTAAAAAATGTCCGCTACGGGCTAAGTCTTCCAAGCGATTTTCGGCCTCTAACATTTCCATTTCCAATACTTCGGCAACTTCAGTCTGTGTAAACCGCGTCGCAACCCCACCGGGATAGCCAGCGACACTGGCAGCTTCGAGCAATTTTTGCGTATCAGGATCGAGTCGCTCGATCTGGCGCATTATCATTAACTTTAGGTCGTCCGGTAAACAGTGGTTAAGATCTGCGACGGGGCCTGTTAAAACCCACTTCTGGTCCGCTTTCTTGATAAACCCGGTGTTACTCAGATAATTAATGACATTGAGCATGAACAAAGGATTGCCTTCAGATTGCTCATGCACCATTGTCACGAATTCTTGCGGAAATTCATGGTTCGGAAACGTCCTCGCCAGATAGAGTCCAACTAGATGCCTGTCCAAAAAATCAAGCGGCACCGTAACACAAAGCTGCCGCTGGTGTAGATCATGATTAACCGCTGCGATTGAGTGATTCACCGTTGCTGCATCGATCGAACGATAAGTGCCGATAATCAATAGCCGTGCCGGACTGGAGCGGCGGGCCAAAAACGACAATAGATCAACCGACGAGCGATCGCACCAATGTAAATCCTCGAATACCAAAATCAGCAATCGGTTCGAGGTTGCCGATTCGAGTGCACTGGTCAATTCTCGCAACATGCTATGTTGTAAACCGGTCTGCGATTTTTTAGTCGACGCTCGTCTATTTGCCGCATCCTCGATCTCCGGAATATGTTCCAACCATGTTGGTGCGTGGCATCCGAGAATTTCGGTAAACGCGTCACCTTGCTGTCGGGCCAGATCACCCATCGCGTCCAGTATAGGTGAATACGCTTCAGTCGCGCTGAAATGTTCTATACACTGCCCACTCGCAGTCCATAGGTGACAATCATTGATATTAAGTTGAATAAAAGCGTTAACTAGTGTGGTTTTACCGATACCCGGTTCCCCATTGATGAAAACAAATTGGCGATGTCCCAAATTGGCCTTTTGTAAACAATCATTCAATACCCCCAAGGCCAATTCGCGTCCGACAACCAGATCTTGGTCTACAAAGTTCGCGTAATTATCTGCTGAACCCGCGTAACACATCTGACTGCTTGTCTCACAGATAAATCGGTATCCCCGTTTGGGAACCGTCTCTATATAGGTGGGATTTTTAACATCGTCTTGAAGTACCGCTCGAATTTCGCGGATGCAGACCGTCAATGCGGCATCGGTCACAATGACACCCGGCCAGACCTTGTCAAATAACTCATCGCGAGTCAGTAAATTCCCCGCCGATTGCACTAAACAATGCAGAACCGAAAAAGCCTTGGGTGTCAATGAAAGCGAAATATTATTTCGCAGCAAAACCGCATCGATGGGATCGATTACGAATGCACCAAACGTGACCGGTTCTACCAATTGGGAGCGCAGTCTATCAGCTACTTTAGAATCTGAACTGACATTCAGCGGATTTTGTGTTGAACCATAGCGGCGGCCGCCATTCATCGACGTTGTAATGCTTGGTACAATGTTTGTTTCCGTATTCTCAGTATCCATCGATTTGAATCACACATTAAGAACGAAATAACATGCCCCTAATCTACATTCTGATGGATTTCATGACCAGTACGAATCGTCTTGGAATATTGACTTTCCGTACGAAAATTTCCTAGCAACTTAGAAGAGGACGTCTATGGATATAGTCAGCGATATATGTCGTTCAATCAGGCTGGAAGGAAGCGTTTTTTTTCGATCCGATCTTTCAGCCCCTTGGGGTATTGAGTTGCCGGCCGCTCACGAACCGCGGTTTCATGTCGTGTTGGATGGATCGATGTGGTATCAGACTGATCTGATGTCAGAAGCGAAACAGATGAACACTGGCGATATTATCATCATTCCAGAGGGTGAATGGCATTGGATCGCCGATCGTCCCGGCCAGCACTGCTATCCCAGCGCTGAAGTTGGAGTAGCTGCCAACGAAGGACGTCCGATGTTTCAAGGGGAAACCACCGATACGAAACTTTTATGCGGTTTGTTTCGATTTGACAAGTCGATCGAACACCCATTGATGAGCGCGTTGCCGCCGCTATTAGAATTACCCAGCAATCATTTGCCCGGTCACAATTTTTTGATGCAGACAGCGACATGGATGTTTGACGAATTTAATCAGGCGACTCCCGGATCTGAGATTCTAGTGGACCGTCTATGCGAAATATTTTTTATCCAAGCCTTGCGCAATATCCAGGAAATCCAGAAATATTCAACGGGATTTTTGGCTGCACTCAAAGATCCACGGATCAATAAAGCCCTGCAACTTATCCATAATCAGCCAGAAATGCCGTGGACACTAGATGATTTGGCCGCCCAAGTCGCGATGTCCCGAGCAGTCTTCGCAGACCGCTTCAACAATCTAGTCGGTTCACCGCCAAAAACCTATCTGACGGCGTGGCGGATGCGGCAAGCGCTAAATTTGATCAAAGAAACGGTACTACCGGTTATTACCATTGCCGCAAAGGTCGGTTATACTTCGGATGCGACATTCAATCGAGCATTTCAACGCTATTTCGAGATCACACCAGCCGAATATCGTAAAAACCTTGAACTGGTCGCGGGAGCCTAAATTGATTACCACCGATCATCAATATTTGCTTGGAACGTCCACGAACGGGTCGTACGTGAATTCGAATCATTGGAGATAATCCACGGAATAGGTAAAAATCTAAAGAACCGATTTCCAAATGCGTCAGCCTAACAATGGGCAACATTGCAAACGATAAAAGACCTCCTTGTCTTAATATCGATATCCAGTATTGCTAATTTAGTCCGCTATTAACGAGAAATAATACCCGTAACGCTGGTCGGAACCGGAACAGATCCTCTTCCAAAAATTCGCATGGCGCGATTTACACTAAACGCACGAATCTGACCATCACCATTGTTCAACGTATAGAAGAACTGGTTATTCTGGGTTATAACAGCGTCCCTCGGTGCGGCGCCGGTCGACACTTGAAAATCCGCGTTAGATCTAAAAAATGGTTCAATTGTCCCGTCGAAGTTAATTCTGTAAGGCGATACTGTACCGCTACCCGTATTTACCGAATAGCCTACGGTCTGATCACTGGACAAGACCGTCCAGCAGGTCGCATCGCCTTGATCGATCAGGTCGACCAATGATGAAACTTCCCCGGTTTCACGATTTACCCGATAAGATGCGGTAACCCCTTGACCACCACCGTTGGCTTCAGTAATAAAGACATAGTCTCGGTCACCGAATTCGAAACCAAACGGGGTAGGTACCGCAGAAGGACGCTTCAACGGATTGAGAGCCGGCGTATTATCAGCTTGCATCAGGTAGGTTGTCAGCGTATTAGTGGCTTTCTCGGTTATCAACAGCACAGTTCCGGATTTGTTAAAACCAATCTGCGCCGGCGCGGTAAGCTGGGTATTGTCTATAATCCGGGTAGAATCAGGTATTGCGACCAATTCACCAACACCATTAAACTCAAAACCACTGATGGTATCGTAACGGTTTTCGGGCGCATCCTCGGCCAAACCACTGCCTTCATTAAGCACATAAACCAGCGTACCGAATACAGTTACGCTAATGGCAGAATGACCACCAGAAGCTACTCTGTTAACAAATTGCAGGCCTCTTGGTTGCAATCTAAAGCTGGTAACCGATCCATCACCCGCATTGGCCACAAACATCCACCAATCACTAGCGTCGGTTGCTAACGCAGCCTGATTTCCGATCGGTGCACCGGTACCAGTGCCACCAGTTGGAAAACTTCCAATTTCAGTCAAATTGCCCGCTTGGTTTCGAATATCAAACGCAATAACCCGGTTTCCGCCGAGTTCATTACTCGACGTATAAATAATAGCCGCGGCAGGCATGCTTATGCCCAACATCATAAAAAGCACGGCGATAATTGTAAATTTTTGCCTTTTGAGTTTCATTTGTTTGGTCTCCTAGTGTCTGAACGGCATTAGATATCCCATTTAATCAATTCCGCGATTGCCCCACTATTACTATCCAATGCAAATCTAGGCTTGGATCGGCGGTTAAACAAAGCAGGGATGCCCAACCATTCTGGTTTAGCCTGGTGGATACCAGGTTGGGGACTAGATTAATGCAACCACCCAAACAAAGTCCTAAGAAACCAGTAAGAAAATTCTAAGAATGAGCTAACACGATTTATTCAATTTTACTTTCTATTTAACCGGGGTAGGCATCAAAAAAAGGGTTCCAGTCTTTCCTATCGATTAACACCAAAAGACGCGAACACAATTAAAAATCCCGGTGCAATGCTACGAACAGATTCCGCATCGAACACAGCGACTGCACCTGTGCCGGAACCCATGCCACTAGCATTGATCGCGATTAGCTTGATTGGCATCGGATTTTTCGACCGGAATAAGAGTACAATAAACACGCTTAACCGGAAACCTCAACGAATCCGTACTAAAAACCGCACATTGTGCGGTTTTTTTTCGCTTAAAGCACCAGATCCATTAGACATAAATTTCACATCAAATTTTTATTTCGTACCTCGACTAATTTCAGCTATTCTTGTCTCTAGGAAACCCAACACCCATCTGGCGACAAGGAGACCGAAAAATGGATGAAATCGAAGATGCTACCCAACCAACCGACGAGCCAAACCGCCGGTTGGAAAATCGGCTACCTTTCACCGGACTTCGATTAAAGGTTCGCCGGCGCGGAATGTCCCGCTTGCGAAAATATGAAGAGTGCTACTCCATAGACTTGAGCAATAGCGGCTTGGCATTTTCGTCCAATACCCTGCAACTTTCCGAATTGGAAAAAGTTGACTTCGTACTAACGTTCCAGAACCAGACTATCCAAGGTACCGCGTTAGTCCGCTATATCCAGGCCTTTGAAAACCACACCCAATATGGGTTGATGTTTATACAGGCGTTACCTGAATTGGATACTGTGCTGGGAGCGGATAATCTGACAACCCAGGAAATCAAACATCTCGCTGGATCAATGGCAGAACACCTTGCTTATTCCATTCAGGAGAAAAATGACGGACGATTGCGTATAAGAAGGCAACGCCAACAATTGTGTGACGCCTTATACGCTTATTTTGAAAGACTTGGTCAAATGGGGATTCGGCTTCCTGACGTTCATCATACCGGTGAAGTGTGGACCCAGGCTGATGCGGCGGTAGAAATTGATGAAAAATCCGGAAACATTCTATTCTTTCATTATGTCGCTGATACTGATGAATTTAAGCAAGAATCCATTACTACATCCACCACGGATGGAAAGGGAATATTTGAATATACCAGTAGCGACGGCACAAGCTTTAGAACCTTGTTTGAAATACTCAGTTATATTAGCGATGAAATATCACTAGTCGCCAAACTTGCCCATCTGTACCCTGAATAAATTCAAATATTAGGATTTAGCGCACATCCAACTGATCCTAACTTTAGGGGTATCCTAAGAAATTGTTCAAAATTTCGACCAAGCCCTAAAAAATTAAGGACTATAGGCTTTAGTTTTTGCGTCAGCGGGTTCGGGTGTATCGGGCATCGGGTAGTCATCTTCCTCTGCTACTTCTTCGTAAAGCCCAGTTAACTTACGTTTGAATTCATTGGTAATTAGTGCGCTATCGGCACGATTCTGTACCACACGCGGGGTAATCAAAATCACTAATTCAGTACGATCCAGATTTTTGGTTGTTTCACCGAATAACCAGCCGACCCAAGGAATTTTGCTTAAAAACGGTATGCCATTACCGCTTCTGGAACGCTGATCTTGGATCAATCCTCCCAAAACAATCGTTTCACCGCTTTGTACCGCTATCGAGCTTTGAATTTTACGTTGCTGAATAGTGGGCGAATCTAAGCCTGAAGTCGTAGTGACAACCGCATCATTAACCTCTTGTTCGACCTCCATTATGACCAAACCACCGGCATTAACACGAGGCTTAATTTTCAGGGTAACCCCGGTGTCTACCAATTGGATTTGGTTTGTAATAATCGCATTTGTACCATCGTCGGTTGTAGTCGTGCTACTTGTATTGGTAGATTGCGATGTCGCGATAGGTACCTGGTCACCGACATTGATGAAAGCTTCTTGGTTATTAAGCACCATCAAAGACGGCGATGACACAACATTTATTTTATTATCGGTCGCCAACGCGGTGAAAACCGCGCGTATCGTTCCGGCGTTGTTTAGCAAAGAGTAACTGAATCCCTGGCCCGCGCCTGCCAATGGCTGACCTCCCGGCCCAATATTGGGTGTTGTGTCGCTCAAAACGGCGGTCGCACCATAGGGTCCGATCGAGTGTCTAAAAAACCATTGCACGCCATATTGCAACTCATCCGTCAGGGAAACCTCGACGACGGTTGCGTCGATAAGCACCTGCAACGGCGACACATCGAGTTGACTAATCACTTTTTTCAAGATTTCGTAGGCTTGCGCCGTAGCCACGATGACCAAAGAATTATTCTTCTCATCCGGAATAATCCTGACATCCTGAACAGCACCGACATTGAACTTGCTCGCAGCCGCTCTCGCTTTGGCCTGATTTCCGCTGTCGCCAGAAGGCTTGTCTCCACTGATTTCCGACGCTTTTCGGCCCGGTGCTAGCTGTGCTTTAGGAGTGGAACTTTTCTTACTGTCGCTGAATATGTCATTTAAAATACTGGCCAAATCTGCGGCTTCGACATTTTGAACGCGGTAAACATATACCCCACCGGCACCGGCACCAGTCTCCTCAACGCTACGATCTAATCGGTCTAACCAGGCTCGGGCTTCGCGTAAATAACCAGGTTGCGGGGTGATTACCATTATCGAATTCATTCGTTCTATAGGAACCAACCGAAACATACCCGATAAAGGCGTCTCTGTTTCGCTGCCAAAGATACTCTCTAGTTCGCCAGAGATGGTTGCCACATCCACATTCTTCAATGGATACAATAAAACCGACATCCCTTTTAAAAGATTTACGTCGAAAATTTGGATGGTATCGAGAATGTTATCCAGTTCAGCGCCCGTTCCAGCAACCATGAGTAAATTGCGTGAAACATCGGCGCGAATGATTGAATTGGGTGGCAACAATGGTTCTAGGATTTTTTGCATCTCCTCAACGCCAACATATTGAAGCGGCACTATGCGTATTTGGTATCCGTTCGGCACCCCTCCGGTTCCAGCTATGCTCAAGCGAGGTTTATTGGCACCTTGCAGTGCATTTGCGGCGGGTTCAATTCTATAGCCACCATCACTTTTTATCAGTACCGCGCCGTTCATCCGCAGTAACATTTCAAGTGTCGGTATCAATTCTTCTTGGGTCAAGGGCCGGGTAGTCTGCAAAGTTACCCGGCCGGAAACCGTGGGTGCGAGCACATAGTTCTTACCCAAAGTATCGCTCAGAATAACCTTCGCCACTTCGCCCAGGTCGGCGTCATCAAAATTCAACGTGTACTTGCCGGTTCCTGGTTGCCGGCCTTTCCCTTTGCGCGCAGCGGCAGAATTAATGAATGTTCCTGATCCCGGGTACATTTCAACGGCAGGTGCCTTATTTGATTTGTCCGCATTCACCTTATCCAATTCAGTAAATTGAGCGTCATGGTCTTGTTTATCATCTTCACTGACGACACCGACCGGCTCTAGCGGTAACTTGTCCCGCATCGAAGGTCCGAGGGATTCGCAACTATAAAGAAAAATCGCAGCAAAACAAAAAGCTATCCGCTTGACACTATGTAAATTCATGTTTTGGGTCCACCCTGTTTATTCTTCACGTTTCGTCGTTTTTGTCTTTTGGCTGCCGGCTGTCTCTTTGCCGGCGCAACCTTAGGTTTGGGCTTTCGCAACATCAATTCATGGTTTGCGCCGCCTTGGACTACAACTACTTTATCTTTATATAATTCCACAACAAACCACCCGTCTACCGATTCGTCTTTGCGTACTCTGCGATACTTTCCCTGATTGTCCTTGAGTAACGCCGTCATTCCCTGAGGGCTCATTACAACACCCATCAGCTGCATATTCATCTTGGTATTTTGCACCACATGCGTAGTGGAAGGCGACGTTTGCTCCGTGACCGGTCGCCGCCCTTTTACCATAAGTGGCCGCTCAACTATGGCTTCATATTGATCTTGTGGCGGCAATGAAAACTCTTGCATTTGAATATTATGGATCGAAACGTTTGGCGTAACCTGCTCCTTCATCTTTTGTTTAGATTGGCCAATGCTAATTTTGAAATATCCCCATTCTGCTGCACATATCACTGCAAATATCCCGCACAATCCAAGTAATAAATGCGTTAATCCTGGCTCTTTCTTCATACTTTTCAGCCACGCACCGCACGCATATATCCACTTACGTCAAAATTCACACTTAGTTCGTTGGATGGCATAACTTTTCGAGTACGCCTATCCCTCCTCCCTCTAACCGAGCGAATCATCAAATTATCAATCATAAGCATTGGTTTCGCCGTTTCGATTGCATAAAGAACATCTCTCAAAATAAGTGCATCACCAGACATGCGAACCTTTATAGCTATATGAATAAAATTATCTTCGATTCTTTCAGGAATTACCTGAGTACTGGTCAGGCGTCCTCCAGATTCAACGATCGCCTTCTTTACAAATTGCTGTAAATCAGCAGATGCCAAAGCCGACGTTTCTCGGTTGCTAAAATGATTCGCTTCGCGTTGCCTCTGCTTTATGATTTTTACTTTGGCAAGAATTTCACTCTCTCCAGCGACAATCTGCCTATACCGTTGATAGCGAAACTGTAAATCATCAATCGATTCATCATACGAATTGGCAACGCTGACCAACGGCAGGACAATAACGGATAATAACAAAATCACACTAAGGCAAAACAGGCCAACCGCCAAATGACGTTGTTGTTTCTTATTTAGCTGGCTGATCATCTTCGCTTTCCCGGGCAACATCAGCCGCAATTTGAAATCGCTCCAAACCTGTATTTCGGTCCTGATTGACCGGTGATACAAAACTAGCATTTTCAAACAATGGTGACGCCTCAATAATTTCAATCAATGCCGACGCTGACGGAGATTGACCATTCATTTGCAATTTTCCTTGTCGATAATTGATGTTAGTCAACCAGGTATCGTTGGGGATGCGAGCCGATATTTCATTGATTATCTCTACCACTACAGGCTCGGCTGATTTCTTCTCCAAAAGAAAATCCGTATCGCGCAATAAATCCTCGGCATCTTGCTTCAAAGCTTGCACGTCACCTGCCGCTCGGCTAGTCTCTTTAACTTCGCGTTCCAACTCCAAACTATATTGCCGCTTCATCCATATCGGTAGCGCTGCGCTCAAACCGATAAGCGCGATCAACAATACAACCAAAAAGCCATTGATTAATCTCTTGATCTTATTTGGCTGATCATGCAATTGTTGTGGCAAAAGATTGTAATTTAACTTGGGTTTATTTTCTTCCTGATCGAGATACCCCCCAACATCAACCCTGCTCGGTAACAAGCCCAAACCCACCATTTCTTTCAGCATTGCGTCCAATTTTGCACGAGGTACCAAAACCAATTCGGCCTTTATCTGATCCGCAACTTTCATCTTTTCAAGCAACCTAACATCGTAATACACTTGATCAGCCTTGAACGGCGTTAGTCTCTCCATCTCAAAACCTACCACCTGACGCAGGTTTTCCTGGGCTGCACCGGGCAAGGTGATCACCTTCTGCAGCGCCTGTCCAGGCAATAATCTAAAAACAATTTCCGCTTCCTGCAATTCTGGTTTTCGCGATACCAGTCTGTACCAAATCTGCCGTCCTTCCTCGTTCAGAATGATTCGTCCAAATTCATTCTTGGTTTGTTCGGTGACTAGGCGCACATCGTAGAACGTATCTGGCTTTGATACCATCAGATAATCCCGGGTATCGACAACCATACTCCTTATCCATGTGGGAACCAGAAAGGAAAGTTCCCCGCCCCACCACTTCAGGAATCCCCTAACATCCAGTTCAATAGGTGTATCGAGCTTTACCATTTTATTTTAAATTGAAGATCCTAATTCTTCCCAAACTATTCATCCGCCTGTGGTACACCGTATACAAACCAAGCGATGATATTCGATTAATTCTAGACGCTAAACTCTATTATTAGAAAAAACTGTATAAATTTCGATAGTCATTCATTCATCTTCGATCGTTCCAACGACATCGGTTGACTCAAACAAAGAGTCTTTCCCCGGAAACGACCGTTTCCATTCCAAATAGCCAAAAGGATTACCATTGCGCCCTCCGCGCTGAATAACGGCGGCCACCGCAGCGCGCGCCCCGTTGTATAGTTCCGCCTCAGCGGTTACGCTAAAAACGCTTCCTGAATCTCCGCCAACCACTTGGCCTTCAACTGCGGCTGGAAATGGTGGGGCAGGTAACCCATTCAGCGCGCTTTCGGTTCGTTCTGCCAGATAATTCTCTATTATTTGTTCGTTTACGTCGGGTAACGCTTTCAGCGTTTGCCCTGATGCTTTAGTAGGATCAATACCACTTTGCCCAGAATAGACGGTGACTAGCGGTTCTAGTTTCTCATATAACTCCTGAGGCAAATCTAACAATAACTGCATTTCTTCAACGCTTTGGAAAGGTTTATTGCGCGGCCCATAATCAAGGCCCGCATCCCTATAGTCATTTTCTTCTGCGCCGTTCGGTCGCTTGAACACATCCCCATCTCTCCAATCAAGTATAACATCTACCAGTTTTGCCGCATTATCATACGGAATATTAAGGCTTTCAATCAGTTGAAGCAAATCAGTATCGGAAGCATGATTAATATCAAATTTACCCACTTCCTCGTATAACTGGACCCGGACCCGCACACCGTCGAATACTATTTCATAGACCGTTCCATCCCCCCGCCAACGCTTCTCCAAGAGCGGTTGATCAAGCATAACCATCGCGTATTGGATTCCCGCATCGGCAATCGCGGTTGCTTCAGCTCGATCTTTTGCATTACGAATCAACTCAGATTCTCGGCGCATAGTCAATGAAAAACTAGCGCTCATTACCGTAAGTAACACCAATACCCACAACACCAGAACCAGGGCAACGCCCTGCTGATTGATTACTTTTTCCGGGATATATTTGACCCGATTGAAATCCATCGGCTAATTTACGATCTCAGCCGCTTCAACCCTAGGTCCAACGACTAACGGAGGCCAACGATTACCATCTTCGTTAACAATGACAAGTTTTACCAAGCGGGGCAGTTGATCTTGATCTTCCCACTCATCATGCCACTCACCCCCATCTTCATCCTCTCCGCTGGCAAATTCTGGATCAACGCCAAAATAAGACAACTCGATAGCTTGCACGTGATTAAGTAACCTGACATCTTCAATCTTGGCTTCTTCCCCGTCCAATACCGGATAAAAGGGCTTAAGCTTCAAAATAAGTGTCTTTTCGCCCTTTTTCTCATCGACCAGCAACTCGTACAAATGCATGCCACCCCTACCGGCACTATTGGGTAACATCGATACGAAGCGTAAAGAACTATTCGTTCCACTGAAGGCAAACTCATTTTCTCCATCGCTAAAATCATCAAACACCGGACGGGCACGAACCAATTGATCTCGAAGAAAATTTTGAACGATTAATATTTGATCAAGTTCGGATACTCGCGTTTCACCCGCGTCCCATACTCTGGCACCCATACGTACACTGGAGAACAGCAATACCATCATCACACCGAGTAGCGTGGTTCCTATCAAAACCTCTAACAGCGTAAAACCGTCTTGATGCTTGAATACATGTCGATGCTTAATTTTGCTCACAATTAGAATTCTTCAGGCGGGCCGAACCGCAATGTATTTAACGCGACGGTCCGAGGCGTATCTACATCGCCCCAAGATACAGCAACTTGAACGTGGTAAAGTCTGAATGGAAGATTTTCAAGCAACAAGTCTTCATCATTGGTTACGAATGGTTCTACATTTACGCTCCATTCATAGATATCATCAACCGAACCGTTTTCTTGACCCGGCTCCAATACTTTTTCTATCCCTACCCCGGCGAGAGTTGATTCGGCCAATAAAACCGCCTTGGTATATTCATCTGAGGTCGCGGCCAAGTTCAGACCTTTTCCGAATATCGCCAGTAATACGCCCAAAGCCATACTCAGAATGGAAAAGGCAACAAGAATCTCTAAAAGCGAAAAACCGCCTTGCGATATTTTGGCGATTCGAATAGGTTTCATTCGACAAAAATTTCGATTTGACCAGTCAACCAATTTATGTCGACAATCCGGGTACGATCTTCGGTTTCGAGTGTAATCCTCCCCCCGGTGGAAGATCCATCGGGATAAAAACGAATTACACCCTGCCCTTCATTCTTGATTTCAGCATCTACCGTAAGCAGTTTCAATTGAATCGTATCTGAAACCGCATACTGTTTGGTCCGCCCCGAAACAGAATAACGATTAGATTTGACGTCGATATTAAATTCAGATTCCTTGCCCGAAGCAATAGCATATCCCCGCGAGTAACGTAACGAAGATGCTATATCGCGTGTTGCACTTCGCATTTCTGCTGCGGCCAGGCCCCGAGAAAGGTTTGGCAAGACTACCATCATGGCAATCACGGCTATCGCAAGTACTAGAAGCATTTCCAGTACGGTAAATCCGTTGTTCCGTATCCTTGCGGAATTACGGCCCTGACTCAATCGATTTGTCGCAACACTAAATATCACTAGACCGAATTTTAACCATGCCTGTTTTGATCAACAACCAAACTAGTCCCAACTATTTACATCAGAATCTTCACCTTCCCCACCGTCTCGGTTATCGGCACCAAACGTATAGATATCAAAACGACCGTGATCCCCCGGAGAACGATAATGGTATTCAAATTGCCACGGGTCCTTGGGTAAAGTCTTCTTGCGTAAATAGGGTCCACTCCAGCCTTTAATCCCGGAAGGTTGCTCAACCAAAGCTTGTAAACCTTCATCCGTGGTAGGATAGCGGCCAATGTCCAATCGATACATATCCAACGCTGAAGCCAAATCCTCGATTTGCAGCTTCGCTGTTTTAGTTTTTGATTCGCCCAAATGCTTCATAACTTGCGGTCCAACCAATCCCGCCAGTAACCCAATAATAGCTAAAACCACTAACAACTCGATTAATGTAAAACCGAAGTTAAGTCCATCAATTTTTTGACTTTTAGAGTATTTTCTATGTATCACTGCGAATATCCCTCAATGTGTGAATTCGGTTATAAAGTTAAAATGCTAAATCATTTACGCTGAGAATCGCCATTAAAATGGAAATTATTATTCCGGCGATCAACAACCCTAAACCTACGATCAACAGGGGCTCCAGCATGGTCAACATACGCTCGATAGTCACCTTGATTTCCTTATCGTAGGTCGATGCCACCCGTTCCAGCATATTTTCCAAACTACCTGTCTCTTCGCCCAACTGGATCATTTGCGTCGCCATTTTGGGAAACAGCGCCGACTCTATTAATGGACCGGACATATCACCCCCTTCCTTCAAATTATCTGTCGCATGACCCACTTTTTCGGCCAGTATTTGATTATTCAATGTCTCTTTTACGATCGAAAGCGCCGATAACAAAGACACTCCGTTGCCCAATAATGTTCCCAATGTCCGGCTAAAATTGGCCACCTCTATTTTCTTGATCAAGTCGCCGACGTAAGGCATGGCCAAAAAACGTCTATCCCAAATATACCTGCTACCTGGATCGCTGAATTGCGACTTCAGGTACACTACGATAGCGAAAATCACCAGTAACACCAGCCACCAATAGCTTTGCAAAAAGGACGAGATGCCAACTACAATTTGCGTAGGTAATGGCAATTCCTGACCCGCACTTTCGAACATTTCCTGAAATTGAGGCACTACGAAGGTTAACAACACCATAAGCGAAAGTATCGCCATCGCAACTAATATCGCCGGATAAATTAGCGCAGTTTTTACCGTACCACGTAATTCTTTAGAACGTTCTAAATATTCGGACAGACGATCAAGCACATTTTCCAGTTGTCCACCCGCTTCACCCGCCCGTATCATGTTGATATAAAACTTTGAAAACACGCCGCTTTGATCCTCTAGCGCTTGCGATAAAGCAACACCGCCTCTAACTTTATCGAGCAGTTGGCTGACCATTAATTGAGTCTGACTACCATCGTCGGTTAAGTCGACTAAAAGTGATAAGGACCTATCCAGAGGCAAACCAGCATTCAATAACGTAGCAAGCTCCTTGGTAAAGTCGCTAACATCGTTTACCGAAAGCGATGATTTTTTGTGGCGCCTCAAAGTCAACCCGCTAAGCGGTTTAGAACTTGCAAGAACAACGGTAATCGGCATCAATCCATCAGTCTGGAGCGCTCCGACCAAGGACTGTTCATCTTTCGCTTCTCGTTGTGCCTCAATGATCTCACCATCTTGGCCAACGGCTTTGTACAAAAATAGCGGCATAACCTACGCTTCCGTACAGACTCGCAATACTTCTTCAATGGTCGTTAGTCCAAGCAGCGCCTTTCTTACGCCGTCTTCATACATTGTTTCCATACCATCTTCAATCGCTTTTTTTTGTATCTGGCTGGCTTCGCCGTGGGACAAAACCGTTCGCCGTACGGAATCGCTCATCGTTAAGAATTCAAGGATCGCCATCCTGCCACGGTAGCCAATCCCCCCACATTCGGCACAACCGACCGGGGCGTATAGGCTAATATCGCCTTCGGGAAAATACGTCCTTAATTTTAACTCTTCAATGACCTCGGGCAGTGCGGGGCGCTCTTTGCGACAACTGGAACAAAGCCGACGAACCAGACGTTGCGCCAATATCCCATTAACCGTCGAAGTTAGTAGATAATCGTCCAAACCCATATCGAGCAACCGAGTAATCCCACCAGCAGCGTCATTAGTATGCAATGTCGACAATACCATATGTCCGGTCAATGCAGACTGAACCGCTATTCGCGCAGTTTCCAAATCCCTCATCTCCCCAATCATGATGACATCTGGATCTTGGCGGACAATTGAGCGTAATGCGTTAGCGAAGGTCAACCCAATTTGGCTTTTGGTTTGAATTTGGTTAATTCCCGCAAGTTGATACTCTACCGGGTCTTCGACGGTAATGATTTTCCGCTCAGGGGTATTCAATTTGTGCAGCGATGTGTAAAGATTAGTAGTTTTCCCGCTACCGGTCGGGCCAGTTATCAGAATAATCCCATGCGGCAAACCCAATACCGAGAGGTACCGCTCTAAAACCCGGCCTTGAAAACCCAACGATTCAAAATCCAGTACAATATTTTCTTTATCCAGCAATCGAATGACAACGCTTTCACCGTACATTGTTGGAACCGTCGACACGCGTAGGTCCAGTTCTTTTCCCTGAACCTGCAAATTGATGCGACCATCTTGCGGTAGCCTGCGTTCTGCTATATTCAGATTCGCCATGATTTTGATACGCGAAATGACGGCTGCCGTGGACCGCACTGGCGGCGCTTCAATTTCTCGTAGCACACCATCGACCCTAATTCGCACTTTCAGTTGTTGTTCAAAAGGCTCTACATGAATATCCGAAGCGCGCGAATCGACCGCATTTTGCAATATCAAATTGACCATACGGATTACAGGTGCTTCACTGGCTAAATCCTTTAGCTGTTCGATATCGTAATCTTCGTTATCATCACCGCCGGAAATGTTGTCCCCAATTTGACCCATAAGGCTTTTGCCGGAGCCGAATTGCCGTTCCAGTACGTGATCGATATCAGAGGTAACTCCGATAAATTTCTTTATCGGTTCACCGCAGGCTAGAGATAAAGCATCAACCACGTATTCGTTATACGGATCCGCCATCGCTACCGCGATCCCGTCAGAGTCTTGTGCAACACCAACGACGTGATATTCATTCAAAAATTTAAACGATACTTCTGGCCCTAAAGGTGAGGTATCCGGATAATCGTCCGCGGTCTTAAGCAAAAGCCCTGTCACTTCCGACAATGCATTAGCAACATCTTTTTCTGAGACAAGACCCAATTTGACCAACAATGCCGGTAACTTTTCATCGCCAGCCTGCTCGGCCAGGCGCCGGGCTTTTCTCAAATCACCTTCTCGCAATTCCTCTCTTTCGACCAAATAATCGGCAAATTCTTGATAATCGTCTTGGGGAACGGCTATTTTGTCACCCTTTGCTTCTGCGGATGAGGAGGATTCTGTACTTTGAGCTATGGTATTCAATGTGTTGGTCGCTCTTTGCTGTAAAACCTTATGATAGCATTGGAACTTAATCTATCGAATGTTTTCATCCCGATAATATGACATGCACGAAATACATCCAACCATTGATTAGAGCTGTCACAAAAAAAATTGAATTGAACGTTACTCATTAATTCCTTCATTACCGCCGCGACGAATCCCATTTTGCACGATTGATCAAAACCGGTTTAACTCCTCCAAAATTCTCTCGGGTGTAATATCTCGAAGACACCGGTAATGGCCAAACTCGCAGGTTCTTTTTAAACATGGCGCACATTCGATATTGATCGACACAATTTTCGCGCCCGGATTTAGCGGCGGCGTTGCCTCTGGGTTAGAAGACCCGAAAATGGCCAAAACATTTTTACTAAGTGCGGCCGCAACGTGCATCAGACCCGAATCATTAGTCACTATGACATCGGTTAGCGAGATAAGGTCAATCGCATCAGACAGGCTTGTACGACCAGAAAAATCTTCGCACTCGGGAACACTTGCAACAATCTTCCGAGCAATTTCTTTGTCTTTATCCGAACCAAATATCCACACGCTCCATCCTTGCTCGATTTTTTCTCGCGCAATAGACGAAAAATAATCAGTCGGCCAACGCTTGGCGGGGCCATATTCGGCCCCAGGACAAAGCCCAATGACACCATTGACGGACCTCGTGGGACTGTATTTTTTGAGAACTCTTGCTTTATTGGCCGATTCTACGATTAATTCTGGAACGGGATATTTAGGTGGTATTCGAGATTGCGAATCCCGGCCCAATGCGACAAAACGTTGTACGGTCATTGGAATGTCCATCTTATCCAATCTCCGCGCATCATTTAGCAATCCCCAGCGAAACTCTCCCAGGAAACCGGTACGCAATGGAATCCTGGCAAATAAGGGCACTAGAGCAGATTTCCAAGAATTGGGAAGCACAATGGCTTGGTCATAACAAAATGGCCTTAGCGATACGCCCAATCTAAACCGTTCAATCAAACCTAACTGTCCATGACCCAAGCTCATAGCAACACCCTGAGCTACCTGAGGCATTCTCTCCAACAATGGAAACGTCCACCGCGGTGCCAATACATCAATAGAACATGATGGAATTCGCCGTTTAAGGTCAATAAATAGACTTTGCGCCATAACCATATCACCGATCCAAGATGGACCTACAATCAGGTACTTAGGCGCAATAGATGTCATTGGGTACTAAGAATTAGCGATCAAAATGAAACATCAGGAAATCGACTTTCGATTCTCAAATAATCAATACATTGATTACGCTCACTTTGTCAGTAGAGGCTATGTTATACGGCAGTTAGCCACTCTTGCTTGTCTGTGTTCCGTCCATAAACATAATCAAAATAAAGTGTCTGAATCCGTTCCGTAATTGGACCTCGGCTTCCACAGCCAATTACTCGATTATCCAATTCTCGAATCGGTGTGACCTCCGCCGCCGTACCGGTAAAAAATGCTTCATCGGCAACGTAAACTTCATCGCGTGTTATACGTTTTTCTATTACTTCTATGCCAATTTGCTCAGCGATATACATTATTGTTGCTCGCGTAATGCCTTCCAAAGCAGAAGTCAATTCTGGCGTGTACAACTTACCATTACGGACAATAAAAATATTTTCTCCGCTGCCTTCTGCGACATAACCTTCATGATCCAACAGCAAGGCTTCGTCATAACCACATTGGAGCGCTTCCTGCAGAGCCAATATGGAATTCATATAGTTTCCATTCGCCTTCGCCTTGCACATTACACTGTTGACATGGTTGCGCACATAAGACGATGTCCTGATCCGTAGTCCTTTTTCCATATTCTCAGCGCCTAGATAGCTTCCCCAATCCCAAGCCGCCACTGTGGCATGAACCTTCAAATTATCGGCACGCAACCCCATACCCTCCGATCCATAAAAGCACATGGGACGAATATAAGCGCTGTCGAGATTATTTCTTTTTACCGCATCGCACTGGACCTGGTCCAACTCATCCTTATCAAACGGTATGGTCATTTTAAGGATTTGGGCCGATCTAAAAAGCCGATCGGTATGCTCGCGCAATCTAAAAATCGATGTGCCTTGTTCAGCTGCGTATGCGCGTAAACCCTCAAATACGCCCATCCCATAATGTAAAGTGTGGGTTAAAACATGAACCTTAGCATCTCTCCATGGCAACCACTCACCATCCAACCAGATGACGCCATCTCTGTCATCCATCGACATGGTTTTTCCCCCTATAAGTATATTTTGAAATATTAATCTAATGCATCAGCCGCAGCCAGATTTCTTCTACTTGAATTCGAAGGGTTTTAAATTTATCGCTGGATACTACTGCTGATTTTTCTTGTAACGCGAAACGATGAACACAATCGCGATATTCGAAATATGCTGTTTTCAACGTTTCGGAATCTTGTTCCCCTAAAAAACCAATTAGCACTAACGTTTCGAGTAATCGTACCGTATCCGAGTAGCCGACTAAGACAGGATTATCTCCCGCGCACAATAAGGTAGCGAATTGTACTATAAACTCGATATCGGCAATACCTCCCACACCTTGTTTTAGGTCAAATTTAGCTAAATCATTTGGCACCAAACTAGCTCGCATTTTTTCTCGCATCTGATATACATCCTGGCGAAGTTGCTCTTCATCCCGACCTTGGGTCAAAATAGAAGCGCGAATTTCATTGAACCTTTGTCCGACGACCACATCACCGGTTATAAATCTGGCACGAACCAGAGCTTGGTGCTCCCATGTCCAGGCATCGTTGTGCTGGTACAAGTCAAATGCTTCTATCTGACTCACCAACAAACCAGAATTGCCGCTGGGACGTAACCGCATATCAACTTCGTACAAGACGCCTGCCAACATATTGGTATCGAGAAGATTTATAATTTTCTGGCCCAACCGAATGTAAAACTGGGCACAGCTAATTGGTCGGCTTCCGTCCGTAAATTCACCAGACCCGGTTCCGCCAAATAAAAATACCAAGTCAAGGTCTGACGCATATCCTAGTTCGATTCCACCTAGTTTCCCGTAACCCACGATAGCAAAGCCCGCAGGTTTGTTAGCAGTCGCGCCGGGAGGAACACCGTACCGTTTTGCAACCAGCTCCCATGCAGTGTCCAGCGCCTGAGAAAGCGTAACCTCTGCAATGTCGGTCAAATAATCGCTAACCGCACCGACCGAAACAACACCCATAATGTCGGCCGCAGCAACCCTCAATACGTTCGCTTGTTTAAAGTGTCGCATTTCCGCCATAAGACGTTCTAAGTTTTCTATTCCTAACTTACCTATCCGCTGTTTCAATTCGATTATTAGTGCCTGTTTTGAACGTGGCGCGTAAAGTGAGCGCGCATCCAATAATTCATCAAACAACAGTGGATAACGGCTAATATATGTAACGATCCAAGTACTCGAAGCCGCTAATTTTACCAATTGAGACAACGCGAGCGGATTTTCCACCAATAAAGTCAGATAAACGCTTCGGCTCGCAACGGCTTCCAGCAATCTAAGAATACGTTTCAACGTTTTCTCTGGAGAATCGACTACACCGACCGCACCAAGCAGCATGGGCATAAGGCTATCTAAATCGCACTTGGCTTTTGTCGCGAGTTTTACAATAGGAGTCGCCGTACGAAAAGATTCAATAGTAGCCATCGTATCTTCATATTCCGTAAAACCAAGCATTTCCATTGCCTCAATAACTTCTTGATCGATTGCCCTCGAAACCCATACTTTATCCGCCTGTCCATGATTATTGGTCGCCTGGGGTGATTCGAATACCTGTTCGAAAACCTCTTGTACTTGGTCTCGGATTTTGTCAATCTCTACTTTAAAGGTATCCCAAGAATCGAATCCTAGAGAATGTATCAACCGGATGCGCTGCTCAGGGCAAACAGGTAACTCATGCACCTGTTTATCGCCATATTCCTGGAGTCGATTTTCTACAGTCCGTAGGAATATATAAGCCGTTTTCAATTTTGCAACGATTGTACTCGGTAACAAGGAATAGTTTTCGATCTCTTCCAAGACCCGTAGAATCCGTCGATCCTGTAAAGCAACTTCGCGCCCTCCTCGAATCAACTGAAAAGCTTGGCCAATAAACTCTATTTCTCTAATTCCCCCAGGGCCTAACTTAATATTTTCTAGCCGATCTTTGCGTTTAAGTTCCTGAGTAATTTTCGATTTTAAGCGACGCAACTCCGAAAAAGCACCGTAATCAAGATATCGCCTATAAATAAATGGGTGGAGAATCTGCTCCAGTTCAGAACCTGCAACGAAATCACCAGCGACAACGCGGGCTTTTATCATTGCGTATCGCTCCCAGTCACGAGCCTGACTTTGATAATATTGCTCTATCGCTGCAAAACTCATTACCAGAGGTCCACTTTCTCCAAACGGACGCAGCCTTAGATCTACGCGAAAAACGAATCCTTCCTCAATAACCAAATCGATCGTTCGAATTAGATTTCTACAAAGCCGGGTAAAAAATTCGGAATAGGTTGAAACAGATTTTCCTTCCAATTCTCCATCTTCTGGATATGCAAAGATCAAATCTATATCAGAGGAAAAATTAAGTTCCCAAGCGCCTAACTTACCCATCCCCAAGACTATCAACTGCTGAGGCTTTCCATTCATTAGCAAAGGCACCCCGTACTTTTGGCAGGCCTGATCGTAGTGAAAATCCAACGCTGTTTTAAGACAGGCTTCGGCTAACCATGAAAGCTCCAATAGCGTCTGACCTAGCGAAGACCAGTCAGCAATATCGCGCCAAGCAATCCTGACCATTTGGTAATTTCTAAAACGGCGGAGCTTCCGGTTCAGGTCATCAATATTATCAAATTTAAACTCACCCAATAACGAACTATACACCGTACAGTCAAAGGCCGATTCCAGATCGCCTGAATCAACCAAACTATTCAAAACATGGATATTGTTAACACAATAATTAGCAACAAACTGGCTCGCACCCCATACAACCGGGATTGATTTCAAGATTTTCCTATCTTCAGCGACGGTTAACCCTAGTTGTCTGCACCTTTCACCCAGCTTTAACCAATCTCGTTTTACCGGATTACGTAGGGCTTCAGGCAAACTTGTCAGGTACGAATCGATAGACGGTATTGAATTCATATTCTTTAGCTCTATCCAATGATCTTTTAGCTATGATACGCAATGCTTTTAGTCGGATAATGTTTATTTAGCGTCATTAATCGATTAACAAACTTCTTTGAAAATATAAAATTCGTATCATACATGCTCAAATTAATGCATCTTAAGCACATTTAGGTAGGCTTTCGCCCCTGTTGGCGATTCAATCATCGTAAGCGTCCGTCCGTACCATCTATAGAAATAGTTGTGAACTGATATTCTCCGTGGTTTTTGAATAGGAGAAAAGGAGATGTTGTCAAAAGAAAAGCAGGCGCATGTGAAGGCTTGGCAGCAAAGTG
>Ga0209992_10001196_pt1 | contig 28902 bp, 20 predicted proteins | sample 2SBtaG_2_FD_182564 | JGI IMG/M metagenome (GOLD analysis project Ga0209992, IMG submission 182564) | Deep subsurface microbial communities from Kolumbo volcano to uncover new lineages of life (NeLLi) - 2SBTROV12_ACTIVE470 metaG (SPAdes)... | ecosystem: Environmental > Aquatic > Marine >... | reverse complement strand
ATTCTAATATAATATCTTTTAATTCTAATTTTTTTCTTACTTTATCAATTTCATCATTATGCGTAGGAATTCCATAAAAGTGAATTTGTTTATTATTTACTTTTATATTCAATCCCTCGCTATCTGCTTTATAAAGACCTTCAATAATTGGGTTGTATTTTTGAGTCGGTGATATAAATTTTTGATTTGATGAACCCCGCCACAGATATTTACCCATTTTATTAATATCAAATCGACCTTCTACTACTAAATCAAATTTATTAAAGCATTTAATTTGTTCATTTTTTAATTCAGAAAAATTGAAGCCTGTAAAGAGCATTTTATCAATATCATTAGGTAAATAAGATAAAAAATCTAAAATGTGATAACTTTGTGATAGTGGTTCACCACCAGAGAAAGTAATACCATCTATTTGTGGTAATATTTTTTTAATTTGATTAAATAAATCAGGTGAGGTGATTTCTTTACCTAATTTATTACTTTGTAGTTTTTCTTCAATACATCCATTGCATGTAAATGGACACCCTGAAACCCAAAAAACTAATCTATTTCCAAACCCCAAAACATCTTTAATTACATCATAATGATATATTCTCAACATTAAATCTTAATTAAATATATTCAAAATATCTTTTTCTGCTAATAAGGTAAATTTTTGGCGTACATCAAAACTTGAAAATGATGCGGAAAGTGCATTTTTTATAAGTTGAATGGCTTCCCATTGTGTCAAATCACGACATGAAATTTCATTTAATTTTACAAATTCTTGTGAAAAATTTGTTTTTGAAATACCGGGGTTGTCTGTATTAATAGTTACTCTAATACCATTATTTAAATAATATATTAATGGATAATTTTTATTAAACCCAACAATTTGATCATTACTTGTTGGACACATTTCCAATGTAATTTTACGATTTTTGAATTTATCCATTAATTTAGAACTATCTTTTAATTTTAAACCATGTCCAATGCGGTCTGCATTTAGATGATATACAGCTTCCCAAATACTCTCGACTTCTTTTGTTTCTCCCGCATGTATTGTAATATTTGAACATTCTTCCATAATGGATAAGAAAGCACTTCTGAGTTCTTCAGCTGACTTCGCATCTTCAGCACCCGCCAAATCAAATCCAGCAAAAAAACCTCTAAATTTCTCATTACTTTTCAACATATCTTTAGCCAATTCAATATGTTTATGGACATTACTCATTTTCCCATGACGACTTGCAATAAATATCAAATTAAAATAAGTAGTTGATTTTTCAAATTCATCCATCATTAATTCAACAACTTTTTCAGCACTTAATCCCCCTCGAGTATAATTGTGAGGAGAACATCTCACTTCAATATATTTTACATTATGTTCTTTGCATTGACTAACTAAAATTTGTGATGCTTTTCTAATTGAATTTTCTGATTGTAATAAACCAGATCCTTGTAAATCACCTAATGATTCATATTTTCTAATGTCAATACCTTTGAATAATTCGTCATTTAATTCACCATAAATAAATTTATCAAGCATATCTGAAAAACCATCAAACTGCATTAAAAATCCTGCAACCGTAAATGGTTCGTGAATATCAGTAAATTTTTCTTTCCGAATAGTTTCAACATTTGGGACTAATTCTAACAATTGTTTCATATCATTGCTAACAACTAATTGCCTAACTTGTTTTAACCATTCAGCAAAGGATAAATTTTCATGTAATATCTTTTTAACTTCGATTGCATTTGACTTTGCAATTTCAATCATTTCTTTTGGGTTTGCAATTCCGCCAAAATGACAGTGTAATTCTGCTTTAGGGAGTTTTTTTGCAATATCATAAGTAATTGGAGTTGTTTTTAATTTTTCAATTAATACAGGGGGTAGAGAATATAATGCCCTGAAATTAGATAGTTCCGTAGTACCTAGTAATTCCTGAGTATAATTAAAAAGTAAATTTATTGCATTTTTCGATCGTTTATTAATTTCATCATAGAGATTATTTAATAATCGTCCATCATTGGATAATGGATAATTCTGAGCAATAATTTGAGGGGTCGTATTTAAAACCATATCTCGTTCAATCTTATCAAAAGTAACCAAAGGTATAATGTAATCAATTAGAAAGTTGGGTAGTTCCGAATCAAATTTATGCTTAGTCAGTGCTGTAAAATCATCTCTGGTAGTAATAGATTTTGTCACAACATGCAACATTGCATCGCATCCAAAAATACCACCCGCTTTTTGCATATCCGCACTCATTGTTTTTCGACCACCTGCAAGTGAAAGATATAATTTATTTACTTTCTCAGAAGCATGTAAAACCGTTCTATAAATATAATCAGCCATAAACCGACACTCTTCAACAGTTGCTAATTCATCGACTTCACCCAGTCTAAATATTTTTAAATCGAAGTTATAATTTTTATTCCAATTTTTAAGTGCTTCTATTGAATTTTGTGTTTTAATCCCACCTGTTGTAATTACCCAAACCTCGTCTACCGGTTGAATTTTATATTCATTTCGTAATTTTTGAATTTCAATTAAATTTGAGTGGTTTTTATAAACTTTTAATTTTGGATTAGTAAATCCCAATAATTCTGGCACAATTTGCCAAGACGCACCTAATGTGATAACAAGTCTGTTATTAAGCATTTAATCTTTTACCTTTTATACGAATAGGTTTATTCATATTCTTAATAGTCTGTCCTGTATTGACTACTTTTATATCTCCTAATTCTATTTGTGCATCTTTTAATTTATTTTGCAATGCTTCTAATCCACGACTACATGAACCATCTGTAGGGGTGTCCATTTTAATCTCATTGTTCGAATTATTAAGATTAACAGTAATTGGCACACCATCAATCTCACCACTCACCACCGTACCACCGTCACCATCGTCTTTTGGTTCTCCACCTAAAGCATCTGCAAATGTTTCTGAAACATATTTATGGTCTTGTTTTTTGAATTCATATTCATCATATTTTTCAGAAACTTGCTTTTTAAATTCATTAATTTGTTTAAGCGTATTTACATTTTCTGAATTTAATTCAACTGCTTTTATAAAATGTTGTATCCGTTGTTTAATCGCATTATTCATGATTTCTGAAAAATCTGTTTCAATAGACCTAACTGACTCAATAATTTTTTTTGTTTTTTCAGTTTTAATTAAGTTTTGACGAATTGAATTAATATGCTCCTTTTTACTTTCTAAAAACTTCTCAACCCCAGCAATTGAGTTTTTAGCACTTTGTAGATTTTCATCTATTTCAAGTTCAGCTTCTGAAATCCATACTAGAGGTTTTTTTAGAATCTGAGAAATTGCGTCACCAAATTCATTTTCCAATAAATCAATTTCAGATTTAATGTAATTCAATTTATTACTAACTATATTGTGCTCTTTAATTTTTTTTTCTATTTCTTTTTGTTTTGCTCGTTGCTGAGATTCTCTAATCCTTTTCTCTCTCTGTTGTTGTCTTTTCTTTTCTCTTTTTACATTTTCTGTCAACCGTGTTTCTTGATTATTTAAATAATTTTTTATACCTTTTAATCCTCTCCATGCATCACGCAAATCGCCATTAATGGCTACATTTACATCATTCATCCAGCCTTGGACTCTTACAGAAATATAATTTGCTTTTTGGTGATATTTATTATTTAATTTTTGAATATGTTTAGTACATTGATTTAGTTCAGCAGTAATATCATCAATTTGGCGTAAGCGCTTTGCATTTCGCTCTCTTTTACGTTTCTCACGTAATTGCCGTGAAATTGAATAACTGGTTTTTTTTGGTCCTGACATTGTTTTTCCTTTTAATAAATTAAATTTGGGTTTAACTCTCTTTGTTCTATTTGATACCAATTAATATTATTTAATAAATATTCTCGTCCTAATGGTTCAAAAATGCTTTCATCTATTTTCATATTTGGTTTGCTATTTTTCCCTTGTAATCCTAATGTATATTCTCTCATATCATTTTGAATTACGGAAGTCATTTGTTTCGGTCTCATCATAGTTAGTGTTCGGCCTAAATGATTTGGGGTGTTGTTATCAATTAACAAAAATTCAGCAAGTGAATGTGTTGCTCTAAATATTCTTCTTTCCTCAATAGCTAGCCTATCTATTTGAAGTAACCAAACCATACTTATTGGATCCCCAGTATCAATTCTATTAAGCATATTAACAATTGAAACATGGCCTGCTTTCAAATAATTTTGAGCAGAGTTTATAAATTCACCCATTAAAAATTGTACTTTTGCAGGATTATAATAAGTCCAAATATTTGTGGGGTCTAAATCATTTGCTTTGGAATAAAAGTTAAGTGCTTGGGAATAATTTCCTTTTCGTTTTTCTGTAACACCTTTGTTTAATATTTCAGTAATTTGTTCCTGAGTATTCATATTTATCTACATCAAGCAAATTGAATTTAAAATTTGTTTAACAAGTTCTGGATTATAATTTTCATCATTTATCTCTTTTGTATCATCATAGAACTGTTTAAGTATATTAATTTCGTTTGATTCAACATCAAATATATTAGCGTATTGTTCTGAAATCATTATATGCTTAGTAATATATTCTTCAAATTCATTTTTAAGATCAAAATCTGCTGTCAAATCTCTAAACCGTTGAATTTCATCTTCAGGCAAAGCATATTGATATAAATATAGAGATACATAAAATGCTTCGAGCAAATACAAATCGTCCATAAAATTATCAATTGCTTTAACTAAATGTTGAATCCCATTTTTAAATTTCTTTTGTTCAAATGACGATAAAGCCATAAAAGTATATCCCCAGCCAATAGCAAAATTATCATATTTACCATATAAGTGATTTTCAGGTAGCATAATTGATTCTTTATATACCTCATCCATTTTTGCATAATTATTCTGCTTTAAATAAAATAATAATTCAATGGCTTTTGAGAAACCCTTTCTGTCACCTACTTCATTTGCTTTATCTAAATATTTTCTAGCAATATCAAATTTTCCCGACATTATAGCTGATTTTGATATATAATTATATCCTCGACTTGGATTTGAATTCGTTAATGCTTTCCCTTTAAACATGATTTCAGATTCTATAAAATAATTAAATGCTTTTTTGAAATTTGCAGACTTAAATTCAATTCCACCCTGCAAACTAACTGTTTCATATAACTCTGAATAATCATTCTTCTTTCTGATTTGAAATGTATTTTTGGCAATAATTTTAGCCTCATTAAAAAATAAATTGTCTGTAAATGAATTTACAGATGTATTATAAATTGATGCTAAAAGTCGTTCATTATCTTTGTCCACATTTTCGAGTGCAAATGATAGGTTCTCTAGTGCAAATAAAAAGTCACCACGGCCATATTCAGCGCGCCCTTTAAGGTAATAATACCATGCTAACTCACCATTTGATAAGAAGGATATTGGATATTTACATTCAAATTCACGAATCATTTTTTGAGGCTTTCTTTCATCTCGTAAATTTTCTAAAAATCGAATATACTCAAAATATAACCTTTTTATTTGTCGTGGATTTTCCGAATATTCATCAATTAAATTCCTAAATATTGGTTCGACATCTTCTTTTACATTTTTTAAAAATAACTGAAATCTAGTAAAAACGAATTCTTCATTTTCAAATTTAGATAATTCATTTGTATTAATTTCACCCAGTATGGTAAATGCTTCCTTATATTTTTTTTCATCATTTAAATGAATTACCCGTAATAATTTTTTATTCTTAATATATTGTTTTTTTCTACCTAAATAGAACTCTATAAATTCATCTTCTTTTCTATTTAATATTTCAACTTTTTTATCAAAATCCAATTTATTATCGATTGAAATATTATCACAGATATTATTCATTACCAATTGATGAATTGCATTAACTAAGCTTTTAGTATTAGGAATTAACATTTGATTTTTTAGTATTTCCAAATCTCGGGAAATTATTGTAAACCCTACTTTATCAATCCTTAGTTTTGAATATGAGTTTTGCAAAGTTTCCAATATTATTGATTGTGCATCAGTGTACACTCGTGTTGAAATCACATCATTTTTTTTAATATTTTTATTGATTTTTATTAATCCATCAAGAAACAATTCAATTTTTACATCAATAACATTACCATTAAATGCTTTAGTTTTCACTTGGAAACTACTCATTATAATACCTCCTGAAGGGTGATATTTTTATAAATTCCTTGTACAGAGCTCGGTGCTTTTTTATTTGGTTTTATACCAAACCTATAAATCATATTTGATAATATATCAATAATTTGCACCCCAACACTTTGTTTATGCTTAGTTGAAAACGTTAACATAAATTGTTGTTTGCTAGATTTTATACCTAATGTTTTCATGCGATTTTCAGAATTAAATTCAATTTTATCTTTAAACTTACTTCTCATGGTTTCATTACTTTCAATTTTGAGATATAGTTCAGTCCAAAGATAGTTAGAAATATTTTGCTTACGGCTTTCAGCTTGTTTTTCACTTGTATGATTTATTTTTTGATAAAATCGATTTAACATATCATTTTTTTCTTTTTCCAAATTTCTTTCTATAATATCTGAAATTCTTTTTCTACTAAAGGTATACCCCTTTTCTGTTATATCAAAATTGAGAATTGTTTTATGGTAATAATAAGGTAACTTCTTATATAATTTTGAAACAACATTTGCAGGATATGAATAGTTGAATTTCATATCGTATTCAATATTTACAATATTGTCTCCAAATGAAATATCATTAATCAAAACAGATGCTAAATCAATGTAAACATTATCAATATTTTCAATTGTTTTTTTGTAAAAAATATTTGGAGAAAAACATCTCACTAATGCTGTCATATTATCAGATAGTAAATATCTATCAATTATTCCATATAATTCATCTCTTTGTTGATTATTTAATTCATTGGCATGAAGTGTTTGCAAATTATTATCATCCCTGAAAAATCGAATATCATTTGATAAGTTTCTTTCTAAACTTTTATCTTTAATGAGTAACCCACCTAAAACTAAAAGATTATTCTCTTTTAGTGGTTCTGCCCAATTACCCGATTCATCAAAAAAATAATTCATTAAGAATTTCCTCCTCTTTGTGATCTTGTATCTCTATCCATTTCAGATGCTTTTTTTGCATTACCAATTATTTGTTGGTATTCATTGGTATTAATAATATTTATAAAATTATGCCAAATTGGAGTAACACTAGTTAAACTTCTATAAATATCTTCCGTTTGTGGATTCCTTTTATCATCAAAAGCATCATATTTTGCCTCGATAATTGACTGCTCTATTTCAGCACCTGTTCTATCTTTGCTATTTCTAGCTAACCTTGATAAATCAAATTGCTCTGGGTCTAATTTATATTTGTTTAATAATATTTCAAAAATTTCTTTTCTATCATTTTCATTTGGAGGGGGAACAAAAAACATTTCATCAAAACGTCCTCTCCTAATAAACTCTGGCGGTAGTTTTGTAATGTCGTTCGCAGTAGCAATTACAAAAACAGTCGATGTTTTTTCCTGCATCCATGTTAAGAAATTGCCCAGTATTCGAGTAGTCGTTTCATGCCCTCCCGATGCACCGGCAAAGCCCTTTTCCATTTCATCAATCCATAGAATACATGGGGAGATAGCATCAGCTATGTTTAGTGCTTCACGCATATTAGCTTCTGATTGTCCAACAAGTGAATTAAATATTTTACCCACATCAAATCGAAGTAAAGGCATTTCCCACATACTTGCAACTGCTTTTGCAGTTAAAGATTTTCCGCCACCAGGAACACCGAATACAAGTAGCCCTTTGGGTTCAGGAATTGATAATTGACGCGCTTCTTCAGAAAATGCTTTTTTTCGTTTTCTCAACCACGTTTTAAGATTGGATAATCCCCCAACAGCATTCATTGTTGTATCGGCTTCGTAATATTCTAACATATCATGCCGTTGAATGATTTGTTTTTTTTGATCTAATAAAAACTCAATTGATTTCCCATCTAGTTGCCCATTTTTTATTATTGCCTTTGTAAATGAACTTCGTGCTTGATCAGCAGTCAATCCGGTCGCTGCATCTATAATTGTATCTCTAATTTTTTCATTATTTGTTAAACGATTTTCCCAATGTTGTGCTGCAATAAAATCAATCAATATTTTTCGCAATTGTTTTTTATCGGGACGTTTATGTTGCAATAATGTAAAGTCATCTTGTAATTCTTGAGATAAATTAAAATTTACTCCTAAAACTAAAATTGTCTTTTGTGTTGACTTTAATTCTCGTTTTAATAGTTTGAAGTTGCGAATTAAATTTGCTAATTCTGCAGGTTGTGTTTGCTCCGATATAAAAAAATGGACATCTTGTAAAACAAAGATCGTATCACCAGAATGATTTGCAATTTCATTAAGCATGCTATGTAAATCGTTAACTTGGTTCATTGGTTGCATCGCTTGCATACCACCTTCAGGTGTTATATCCTGAAAATGCTCAACAGGATTCCATTTTACTACACTTAGTTGCATTGCTAAGCCCAATGCCTGAATACTTTTAATCGCTTCAACTTCTTCAACCGTTTCAATAAATATCAGCGTATCTCTTGCTCTTATTGCTTCTTGAGCTTTTTGTATCATTTCGTTCATTTAATACTCCTTTTGTATTTCAATTAAAATTTCGTTGTCTAGACTATAAACCGGTTTTATTACTTTCATCGGTGATAAATCTACCAGCCAATTATTGGTTGTTTTAATTTCATTTAATTTAGAAATTTTAGAATCTAAATTAATTAAATATTTTTCAGTACATGAAATATCCTCTATTTTTAAAGCCTCTGTATCTAACGATATTTCCAATTTCTCATTGAGTGCTAACTCCTTCACTTTTTGTGTATCAGAGAAATTAATATCAAATTCTTTTGGTAAGTTAAATTTTCTTAAACGACTTGGTTCATATTGCAATTCCTGAAGTCTAAATTCGTAATCCAATGCTTTTTGATGTTTACCTTTTTGTATCTGCTCATCTCGTAATTGAGTTAATATTTTACTTTTTTCATTTATTAATTTCTCTTGAGTGATTTTACGATGTTTATTTTTATCCGTTATATTTTTATCCTCATATTTTTTTTCGATTAAGGATTCAATTGCATCTAATCTTAATTTTTCCGATAAATTTTTATCTTTATAACATGAAATTGCTTCCGATTTAAGTTTTGGATTAAATTTTCTAACCTCTTCCACGTGCCCATTATTTTCGTATAGGTAATAAAGTGCATCGGGTTCAATTTCTACAAAATTTTTAAATGTTGATTTTGCGCAATTTAAATTATTATGGAATTGTTTTACACTAACACCTTTTTCACCAGTTTCTGTAGTAAATTTTACAGTATCTCCTTTTTTCGGGGTTTTCCCATGTTGTTTTTGAAAATCATTTTGGGAAAAAAATATTTTATTACATTTTTCAGATTTAATAAAACCATAACCCTGACTATGACAATAAGTGATTTTACCCGATTCAGAATTTTCGAAAGTTTTCATTACTGCTTTTTCAATTATTTCACTATCATCTTTTTTAAAAGTCAATTTATTTCCCTCATGATTATAGCAAATAATATCTCCTACTTCAGCCGTTCGATTAAAAAAGCCTTTATATTTTGACAATTTGAAGCGTGTATTTTTGCCATTCACATCAATAATTCCATATTGCTGGTTTTTGTGGAGGATTTCTTTCTGGGTGGGATTAGAAAATTCTTTAAGTTGCACACCCCTTGAAGTTGCATTTATTGAAAAATTAACATCATCACCTATATTTGGCTTCTTACCATAGAATCTGTTAAACATTGATGGACGAAACCATAGATTATTTTCTCTTAAATCAGGTAAATCATCTCTGACAATTATGCCGTATGGATTTTCATTTTTGTCGATTGCAATTAATTTTACTTTCCCTCCAATAGTATTCTCATTACTTTGTTTTTCCTTCACAATCTGCTTAACAATACCTGTTTTCACCTTTTCTTTACTGACTTCCAGTTTCCCAAATTTTGGTTGATAACATTTGAATTCATCTTTTTGCTCAACTTTTGAAATCTCAACAGCCGCAACTTTTCCATCTTGGGTTTTGCGTATTTTGAATTTGATAGGCTGATTACGATTATTACTTTCTCTCACTCCATAATTATTTTGGTCATAATCAATCAATTCCCGAACATTAGGATAGGTTGGTAAAATATGACCCATTGAAAAAAACTTTTCTTGACCAGATTTTGTTCTTCTTTTCCCGTGTTTAATCATCACAAAACCAAAATGCCATTTATCACCCGGTACTGTTATATTGATTAATGTATCGGTTGGGTCATCATTGCTAAACTCAGCTACGGCTCTGTCCCCCGATTCAAATGACCCCGGTAACTGAATAATCCGACTTTCACGACCATCATCAAGTAATAATTTACCAGTATGTTTTTTTTCATTTATAATTTGGATTATGCCGGTCATATCAATAATTAATTCTCATAATATTTTTCATTTTTTGAATAAGCGAGTCCCTATTAATAAAATCTTCACGACAAATTAACCAAATATTAAAATCTCTAAGACGCTTAATATTCATCTCCTTTCTATCCAAATCCTCCCTTGAATCTAAAGTAGCCAAAATTGAAGTTGATGCTATACCAAAACTTTTATTTATTGCTTCAATTTTATAAATATACTCTGTTAAAAAACTCCCACTCAAAACTGTAAATTTATTTTCAATTATATATAATCTATTTTTAAAAGCTATTGCAACATCAATTTGGTTTTCAGCTTTTTTAACTTCTTTATTTTTCATTTCTTTGTTCAAACTTATATCTTTCAGAATATCACCATCATTTTCGAGTATGAAATTATAAAGTTGATTAAATGTATAATCCTCAAACCAACCACCAAAGAAAAAAGTTTTATCTGCATTCGAAATCTTACTATTATTTTCTAATTTATAACCAATTTGAGATAAATAATTTAAAAAAGTATCACATTGTAATTTAGGTGTAATGACATTATTTATAGCTTTGGAATAATTAAATATATATTTATCTAAACATTTTTCAATTTTCACAGAAATATTATTAACTTTTAAAGTGGAAATAAACTCATCAACTGACCTTAGAGGTTCATTTTTCTTATTATTCACATGATATTCAAATAATTCTTCACATAAATTTTGATTCTCAATTTTATCAGATCCAGGAACAATATTATTATTTCCAAATGCTTGGAAACATTCTTTTACAGATAAAAACTCTTTTTTATTAATTATTTTTTCTTTATTTCTAATATTGGCAAAATCAATATTATTGCTTTCCGAGGTGTAATAAAATTTACATTGAGGATCAATTTTACCACTAAATGCAGCATAAGTAGCCAGTGCCATCATTTTGGTGCCACCAGTTACATTAATTAATATATCTGTATAATTATTAACAATCTCTTTCTCAATAAAATCTGCCACATCATTTACAATAGTTTCATAATCTTCATGGCTTGTTTCTATTTTGTGTATTTTACTTTCATAATCTTGAATACCTAATTTTTTAATTAACTTCGTCTTCCCTTTCGTTTCCATCAGTTCAGTTGTGATAAATAAAAAATCAAACTTCTGATTTCTATCCAACGATCGAATAAATTCAATGTTTGGAATAGTTTGATCACTGATTAATAATACAATTAGATTTTTCATAATTTATCCTAAATAGTTATGGTTTTTCCTATTCTATTAACAAATTCTTTTTCAACACCTACATAAGTATGAACAATAATTTCTTGCCCTCCATTTTGGGTAAGAATATGATAAAATACTTTTTTGCTCTCTATATGATGAAATTTTACTATCACATTCTTTGATGTGATTTCGATTTCTTTTCCAATTCTCATTTCACGAATAAACGAACTGTGTAATTGAAAACGATTTAGAATTATGCGTAATTCCTGATTAGGTAAATGATTAATATTAACTCGCCCACTTCCCCATATATGTTTATGATTTAAACCACAATTTAAAATCATTATGTTCTCTTGAAATAAAATATATTCTGAATGTAAACGATTTATTAATTCACCAATAGGAGTGAGTACCATTTGTTGTAAATCATAATCTTTTTTAAATAATATACCTAAGAATGGTGGTAATTGATTATCAATTATGTGCTGTGCATACTTCAAATTACTTTGCATTAATATAATTTCTACCGTATTAAAATAAGTTGTCCAAATAGAAAAGTCAATCCCAATCGGTAACCCTGGCATTTCAATAACAGTCTGAAAATCTTCATGAATGTAGTGAACAGGTACTTTCATTAATGCACCAACCAATGTAGCAAAAGCTGTTTCTGCCTTGAAACCACCGGTTGCAATTATATTTATATTTTTAGAATGATCTTCAATTAAATCAACAATTGTGTGAATAAATTCGGGTAATCCGAAATTTTGAAATTGTTTAAAATCTTTTGTCAAATTATTAATTACAATATTTTTTGTAGAATATCCCAAATGTTCATAGGCATCAGCAAGTGCATTTCCAGATAGCTGTCCTTGTTTGTCTCCACTTGAAATAAAATAGAGTTGGTCATCCTTTGAAATATCTATTCCCATCATCGTTTGGATTTCTGCAGACATTGCATTGCGATTACCTTGAGTTTCAACTATTATATCAACCAAATCAATGTGTTGTGGATTTTTTTTAGCAGTTTTTCTAATATAGTTTCCGATAAGCGAGGTTCCAACAGTGATAATATGGGCTTTAATATCTGATTTTGACCTCATTATTTTATTATTTTCAGTTCTAAGTAATAAGGATTCTCCAGTTTTTGGACCAATTACTACCCTATTTTGATGTTTAACATCTTCAACTAAATTATTAACACTTGATTTATCTCCATGGATTATAGCCACATTTGTTGGTTTGAAATGAGATATAATATCATTCATCTCTTGTCGGGATCCGTGTCCTGACAATCTAATTTGATACCGATGAGGTGATTTAATATTAATGCTTTCGACTTCATGCTCCCCAAAATCTACAATATCATTTTCTTTTGCATTCAATACTTCATATCCAAGAGTTGAAGTTGCTTGATATCCTGAAAAAATAATTGTTTCATTCGGATTTTCAACCATCATTTTACCAATAATTGACGATGGAGTTCCTTTTGCCATCATTCCGTTTGTTAATATGAAAATCGCCGTTTCATTATTGTTAAGATATTCTAAATAAGTCGGTTTAAGTTCATCATATGATATAGTTTCAAACATTTGGAATAAGGATTTACTATAGAGTTTTTTGCGCAGTTTGGTTGGAAATTCTTCATAAATTTCTGAAATAGCAATTCCTAAACCACCTAAAAAAACATGAATATTTTCATCAATTTCTCCCTTAAGTTTTCCATAAGCAATTAATGAAACAACATCCTGAGATCGTCCTAAGGCAAATGTTGGAATCAAAACTCTTGATTTTCTACGATAGGCATCATTGATCCAATTGAACAAGTTTTTCCACTGCTCCCGCTCTTCAACATGTACTGTTTCGCTTGCCGTCGTAGATTCAATCATCAAACAATTAACATTTTTGATATTTGGTAGTTTTGCACCATTATGAATCCCATGTGAATGTAAAGCAATATCACCCGTATAAATAAGTGTGTAATCTCCATCGGTAAGCACTATTCCTGAAGATCCTAAAATATGTCCAGCATCAAAAAAATACCCCGTAATTTTATCACTAACTGAAAACTTTTCATGATAGGGATATGCGTTCTTCTTCATTTCCTTTTCAAGTATCCCAATTTTATTCCAATAGTAAGATTTTGAATATTCATACTCTTGAGATTCTCTAGCAAATTTCTTTAAGAATACTGCTGTATTCATTATCATTCTAGTAATAATAGGTCTAGAGTATTCTTGGGAAATAATTTTTGATGGACTTCGTTTTTGAAAAATAAATGGTATGGAACCGATATGGTCTAGATGAGCATGAGAAATAATCATGGCATCAAGTTTCTTCGGAATTCGATGAATAGGAACTAAAGCATCAGATAGCTCTTTTTGTGGATTTTGTCCTGCATCAATCAGGATATTTTTATTCCCCCATTTGATTAGATAGGAATTTGCACCAATTTCTTGTCCACCACCAAGAACCGTGAGTTGGATCCTATTATCTATTGATTTATTATTAATAATTCTTCTTTTTTTCATTTTTTATTGGATAATTATTATCGTTTAATTTTACAGCAATCCGCTCTTCTAGTTGGGACACATCAAAACCCAAAATTCCTTTTGCGATTTTCAATGTATTCAGAGGACCTCAAAACAAATAGTATACTGCATTTTGGCCAAGTCTTCTCAACTCGCTCAAATTGCTCACTTCAATTTCCACATTTCGTCGAATAAGCGAAAAGGGGAATGTGTTGCCGATGATGAAAGCGGTGTTATACATCAAAAGATTATTTAAAATTATCATTAAACAAATCTGGTAAGTATTCAAATTTTTTGTCTATATCGTAAACATCATCGCTATTCCCAAGTAATAATCTGAATGATTTTGTCTGATTATAAGGTGAAAAGACAAAATTACTTAAACCAAAATCTACAAAAACAAAATACTTATTATCGAAAGCCCATATTCTCTGATGTGAAGTTCTTTCTGTAGATATGTATTTAATTCTTATATTATTATATTTATCTTGTAATTCTATTAAAAATTTCTCTAATAAGTTTCTTTGATTATTTAACAGATCCTCATCCATTATTCCTTTACTCCCTCTGAAACTTACATATTGTGTCTCAATAGATATCTCTCCATTTTTATCAATGGAGTTTCTACACTTTGAATAATGACTAACTAATTTACTTAAACCATAACTAAAAGCATTGTTTTTATAGGGTTTAAAGCCCTTAAGTAACATTGAGTCTTTCAATTCAATTTTATCAGATTCTTTCAATACTCTTGAGAATAATTTCTCGAATAAATTATCTAGTAATTTTTGAGAAGGATAGTCTGAATATTTAAAACCTATTTTGGGTCTTAATCTAGGTAAAATATCAACATTAAATTCACTTTTAGTCAAACAGATTTCTTCGAACCCATCGTTATCAAGTTTATGTTCTTTTACAAAAATCAAATCATTTCTTTCATCCCTTTTTATCTCAGAGCAATAACTATTTAAGTCTTTTGAATCCTTGATTTTAACTGGAGTGCTGATTGAATACTTCTTAAGTATTGCTGCCATTTTGAAATATGAATTTCGTGTAGTCATTTTTTCTTTTGGTACCTCATTACCATTTACTGAAATACCAAACTTCGAAATCGAATCAACAATCCCATATAGATAATCTCCTTTTAGAGATGAATGGAATACTTCTGGTGAGAATATAAAATATCTAAACATTTCTAAATTCCCTCAATTTCATAAATTTGAGTAAAGAAACCACCTGGCCAAGCACTAGTAGATCCATCATCATAAATCATTAAATTTTCAACTAATGATACATCATCAAGTTGTTCAATAAATATGATTGAAATATTATTTTTAGTTATAGCATTTTTTTCAACTTGGGCTAATAAAAATTCAATTATTATCTGCGAATGTGTCTCAAATATATAATGAAAAGGTCGAATCCCTTCCTTATCCAATTCCACCAATGCACGAATAAAGTTGAGTTGTGCAGAAGGGTGTAAATGGATTTCTGGCTCTTCAACAATTAATCTATCTTTGCTCAAAGCAATGGCAGTAATTACAGGAAAAATCTGTGAAATACCATAACCAATTTCATCTAAGGTTTGTTTTGTTCCTTGTCCATCTTTTTTAATCGATATTTTAAATAATTCATCCATTCCTTCAATTTTAAGGTAATCAACTAAAAAATCATAATTTCCATAGCCCAAACGATTAAGGAGAAAAAGGAAAACGGCTTTCCAATCAGTATTTAAACTACTTTCCCATTTCAATATATCATCTGCAGACCAATAATGTGTGTTTTGAGAACCATCTAAAATAACTTTTGAAGTCTCATCTTTTTCAGTTGTTTCTTCTTTCTGTGAATAATGTTGAGAACCATCTAAAATAACTTTTGAAGTCTCATCTTTTTCAGGTGCAAGGTTTTCAATTGTTTCTTCTTTCTGTGGATTATCTTGAGTAACATCTAAAGGACTTTTTGATGTCTCCTCTTTTTTAGGTGCAAGGTTTTCAGTTATATCTTCTTTCAGTGAATAATGTTGTTCTATACCCACAATACTATCACTTATATTATAATTTTCTTCGCCTGTTTGAATTTCGCCCCAAAGTCGGTTATAAATTTTCAAAAACTCTTTTTTTGTATTTTGTTTTGAAGGAGTCAATCTATGTGCAGGTATATAATCAAATTGCTCATCAACCATAGAAATTGAGTTATTTACAATTTTTACAAATTTTCTAATGATTTTACGTAATTCAACACCTTTTATTTTCTTTTCCTTAGATTTTAAGAAGAATAATTCTTTATCAGTGATTTCAAATACTTTTTGTTTTTTCTTATTCATTTCAGTTCTAATTTTATCACTATCATATATAATTAGATTGTTTTTGATCGCAATTTTAAAATCTGAAATCAATTCAGTATCTTGCACTGATTTTATTTTATTCTGATCTCTGTTAAAAAAACTAATTACTGAATCTATCAAATTTATTTTCAAAATAAATCGATCTGTTTTTTTATAATCTGATGTAGAAATTTCAAGGTATTGCTGATCCCCTGAAAAATTTAATTCAAAATATACCTTCTTGCTATCATTTTCACTATTATCGTTTTCATATTTACTATAAACAGGGATTTCCCATTTTATATTTATAGGATTATATTTTGAAAAATGCCTGTCAAATCCTTTTATATTTGCTTCAGCAAATTCTTCTGCAGTTCTAAACGGATTTGCCAATTGTTTTATCACATTCAATAAATAACTTTTGCCTGCCGAGTTTTTACCAAAGATGAGCGTAAAGGGAGCAAACTCTATGGTTTGCTCCTCCTTGAATGGACCCACATTTTTTAAAGTAATTTTTCGGATTGTTCTATTTAACATATATGCCCCTTATATCCAATTTAAACGGATCACCTTACATCCTCAGGAATTGGTAGCACTTTGCGTTTTCGTGTATCAATTCCTTGGTCTTTCAATTTTCTCTTCTTAAATAGATTTTGTCCGGATTCAATATGCAACATTTTCTTTAATTGACGCATTCGGTATAAATCCCAATACAACCCTGAGTTTTTATCTTTGTCATATTCAGATGCATATTTAGCAATTGTTCCTCGAAATACTTTTGCAAAATCTTCCATTTCCGCATTTTTAATTCCGCAATTCCAATTATCACCTTCAAACAACGATTCATATCGTTCTTTTATATTGACTTCATTAAATTTTGCTTCAATTCTCACAGACCCTAAACCCAATGCTTTCGCCATTCCAATTTTATGAGCACACCCTTCAGGTAATTGAATTGCAGTTATCAATGAGCCAACTTCTATTTTCGTTAGATTGCTAAATGACAATGAGAACTTAAATTTAGAACCCGTTGCAATTGGCTTAATCCGTGTATAAACACCTTCCGATTTCACATTGGTAAAATCCTGTGGTGAAAATTGGTGATGCCAATACATTTTATGACCACGCAACCAAGTGCCTTGCCCCCAATGATTTTTCCCATCTTTTTTGGTATGTTTTTGCACTAAATAATTCTGAAAACTGGTTGGTTTCGGTCCTGATAAAATGAGTTTTTTTTCAGGCTGAATTTGTCCACCATCAACCAGTTTACCGTCGGTAACTTCAACAAATGTTTTGTGTGCGTATTTACCATCCTTTGAAATTCGACCAAACATTCGTTCTACTAAATCCATTTTATCTTCATCTAAATGTCCGTAAGCAGTATGTTTGCCAATTGATTTCTCATACGCAATTCGGAATAAACCTGTATGCCCAAAAGTTACCACAGATCCATTTCTTTCAATATAAAATACAGGAATTCCAATTTCATTTCCTTCACCAACCTGTGGAAAATTATCTTTGTTATTTTTAACTGATTTTTTCAAAGTATCCAGCAGATTAAACTTTTTGCGTCTTGATGGATTGGCTTGATCACAATCTTTTTGATAATTTACAATTGCTGTAGAAGGCACCGCAACCGCTGTCTTTTTAAAATCCGGTGCGTAAATTAACCACTCCCGTTTTTTCTTAGGTGCGGAACCAGACGCGACATAAAAACTGCCATCTTTTCGTTTTTTGAAAGAAAACTCTTCTAACCTTTGACCATTCATATCCCTTCTAATATCTTGGATTTTCACCTGTTTATACTGGGCGTTAGAATGTTCTTCAGCAGGTTGAATATAGAATTTCCCTTTATGAAGAAATAAATAACCTGCGCAGGCGGTGTAAGATTTTCGTTTTTCACCGCGTTCTTGTTCGGTTAATTGATCATTATACCATTTTCTAAATTGCACATCCTCATCAGCCATTGGCCGTGTGAATAAAGTCCGTTCATCATCAATTTGGGCAACTTTTCCATAGGACATAATTCCAACCATTTGCCGTATTAATCCACGCAAACTGCTTCCGGGAATTCTCAGTTCTCCATTTACTTGAAAGAATTGGTCTTTATCACTACCAATATACATTTCCGAAAGCGTTTCTAACTGACAATCTAAAGTTCCTGAAAACAGTTTATTGTCAAATCTACTATGATCAACGGGATTTTCATCTGCAGAATAATGAAAAATTGTATCATTTAGAGGGACAAAATTGTAATTTGCAGTTCCTTCCCGATGACTATCAATTTTACGAATGTGTTTGTTGTGTTGACCTTCATTCGTTTTTGTAAGGTTCATTTTAGGTGTACTCATTATTATATCTCCTCAATTTTAACGAAACGACTATCAACAAATCCTGTTAACATATCGTCAGCATAATCAATATAATTGATAGTTTTGATGTATGCTCGTTTTTCTTTAGCAATAGAAACAGGAACAAAACCCGCGCTTCCAGAATCCTCCACAAGTTCAGAGAATACATCCCCACCATTAGATTTACCCAATAATATTTGGTGAGTTTCAATCACATCCTTTTCTTGACCTTCTTCATCAACTCTTAATCGGCAGAAAAAGTTATCTTTAGTATTTCGACGCAAAAACATTTCCTTTTTTTCGGTAAATATTCGGGCTTCTTGAAGAAATTGAATTTCCAATGATTCATTCTTATGGAAAATAAACTCTCCTTTATCAAACTTTGCCCATCGAATCCCAAAATCAAAATAGAAAATCGCTAATGCATCTCCTAAATTTTCTTTTGTTAGTTCTGCCAGTTCTTCAAATGATTTCAAATCGTGATTCGATTTTATTGGAACTGAAGTTTTAATTTTCTCATACTGATACATTTTCAATCTCCTTATTTTTCCAAGCATTTTCAAATGATTTGAGTAAACCATCATCATCTGATATTTTTATATTCTCTCCATCCTGCAGTATTTTTACTGACTGGTTATTTCGTTCTATAGTCAATTTTTCACCTTTAAATCGGCCCCTACCTATACTTGCTTCTCCGCCTATAGTAAGCCAGCCCGTCCATAAATCTTTCAACACTTGGATAATTAATGCAGATTCAAAATCATTGACATCATTTAACCGAATATCAGCTTCAATAAATGTATTTTCATCACTCCAAATTGGTTTTTCAGAAAATAATGCGTGATCCATTACACCTCCTGTAAAATAATCTACTCGAATTCTAGTTTGGACCTCTGAAACACCACCATTAATAATGCATTCATTTACCGAAATTCGTCCTTTTATAGCATCATCAGTGTTTCCTTTTGTTTCATTATTAACCCAACCAAATAATTTATTAAATTCATCTTCGTCATATTTCCCAATGGTTTTCAAAATTTTCTCCGCACGATGACGAATCACACCTTTTAATGATGTTCCTGGAATAATGGGTTTACCGTTTGATGTCATTTGTTCTGTATCAAATTCATCAACACCGGCTTTTTGACGAACCAAAATTGACCCGTCCAACTTGAATGTTCCGGTGATTTTGGTGATATTATTATCAATATTCAATGTATTTAAAAAATCAAATTCGTCAGTTGCAGATTTATCTCCTGTCAACCATTTTTCAGCAAAAGAACTATCGTTCTTAAAATCAAATAGTGTCCATTTTGGGTTTCTCAATTCTACTTTGCCAAATCCTGCATTTGTTTTTGACCCCAGTGTGATATTGCCATTTTTCAGTTCGGAGACAATTGTTGCAGTTAGTTTTTTCACTTCGTCAAAATCGTGCAATTCACGAACTGTAACTTCAAACCCAAATTTGAATTTGTTGCCAGAAGCGAGAGTCTCATAATTGAATAATGAACCACTTCCTTTATTATCTTTTTTAGCCGTTAGAGTTATTGAATCTATGGCTGTATTTGTTCTCGGTTCAATATCGGCTTTACCAATTATCTCCAAATCTTGTGGGATAATCCCAGATTGAAATTCTGGATTTTTTGATTTACTATTTGGTTTCACATAACCAAAATATGAACGAAACAATTTTTCATCTTTAGATTCTAAAAACTCAAAATAATCTCTTACTGCACCCATCCACGAAGTGCCAGGGATAAACGGTTTTCCTTCTCCATCTCGCACGACATCTGAATCTACATCCGTCCCTTCACCAGATGAAATAAGTAATGGTGATGTGCATTCCAATTCTCCAGTAACAATAATTTTTCCGGTAATTTTATCATCATTAGACATTATTTTGCCTCCTTTTTCTTCATCATTTTGGTTAATGCGGTAATCCAATATTTTTTGTAAACTTCAAAATAATATTGTGATAATTCAATCCCAACTTCTTTAGGGAAAGTGTTTATGAAATCTGATTGTTTTATATTCTTTTTGCAATACTCATTTGAATCAGCATTGCTAAATATTTCCCAAAGGTTCTCACCGCTTCCCATTAACTTGCATTCTTTTAAATTTAGAGCAAACTTTTTTAAAACATCCTGATCATATTTTGTTCTTGTGTCGCCAACCTCTGGTTTATCCCAAGTTTTTCTAATAGTAACTCGTTTGTTCATTTCAGATTTGATTTGTTCATCATTGTCAGCGCTTCGTAATACATCAATCAATTGACCATTGACTGAGTTTAACAATTTTTTATTAAAGCTAACTTTGGCACCTTCCATTTCAGCCAATTTCAATACTTCATTTTTGATGATTTGTGTAAATAATTCAACCGGAACATCTGAATTTGGCTTTTTATAACTTTGTGATTTCGGCTGTTTAAAAGAATCTGTTGAAAGCGTTTCAATCGAAACTTCTCCAAATCCTTCATTTGTTCGCAAACCCAACCCATGTACAGCTACATTTTTCACAAACTCATCAATACCCTTTGCTGATAATTTAAATGCAGAACCGACAGAAAATGCGTGATGGCTTGGTTTTTTAGCACCCCATTTTCTGTTATAATTTTCAACTGAGACAGATTTTGCTGATGCCGATTTCCAACCATTGGCATTTTCTTTTAATTCAATATCTGACAACCCATTTTTTTCTAATTCTAGTTTAAGGTCATCCCATTTTGTTGAAGGGAAACCGAATTCATTAGTAATTAAAACCGGTGATCGAAACTGTAAAGTTATTGTATTTCCCTCTGATTTCTCACTAACAGTTTCTATGTCTCCGAAAGACAGTTCTGCTTCACCATACTGTGCTGTTTTTGATCGTCCTAAGTGCACAATTTCACAATCTGAAAACAATGATTTTAAGGAATATAAGTCAGATTCATTTCCAACAATTTCACCTTTCATTACTTGCTCTGTGGCAATTCCTTCGTAAGTAAAAATACCGCCATCTTCCGATTTCCCTGTTATTCGATCATTAAATCTTGATGTGTGAAAAGCGACTTCCTTTTTTACCGATAATTTTTGTTTTCCATCTGAAAATCCACTTACTGCTTTGGCTGATTGTCTTTTATCACCTTTAGGTTGTGGTTTTTCAAAATTATCAAAAACTTCACCGTTTTCCTGCTTTAATTGTTCAAAATATGATGGAATTGTAATTGCTCGCTTATCATTGTTTTCAATATTTGCATTCAAAAAACGCACTGAGTTGGTCAAAAATAGACGGTTAAAATCAGAATCTTTATGTGCATTCCTTATGTGATTCTTTGCAATGAACTTTCCGGCAATCACTCCCAATATTGTAGAACCGGGAATATAGTTCATTGATTTGATATGGTTTTGTCCGCCGGTTGTGTCGCTTATTACCACAGGTGATTGAATTTTCAATGTGTAAGATAATTTTTTCATTTTGCACCTCTTACTTTTTCAACGGCTTGTTTTAAATCTGAATTTTGAATATTTGCGTCAATTTTGCCAAAACCGCGATTTCGTGAAATACCTAAATACCGCATATTTGAAAATGCCAGTTGAAGCATCTCCTTTTCTGTATCATTATATTTCTCTTTTGAAATAACTCCTTCAAATTCAAGTCCTTTATTCAGCACTCTGAAAGTTCTTAAAGAATGTTTTGCTGCAATTCCATTTTCTAATTTAGTTTGTTGTCGGATTGTAGAATGAGCATCTTTAATTGCACTTGATTGAAAATATCCTTTCCAGGCATCTGATGATTTTGCCCAATCTAACCATTCGTGCAGGTTATCTGACCCTTTCATCTTTACATCGGAAACAAAAAGAGATTTACTTTCTGCATCACCAATTTTACCGAATAATCCATTAATTTTGTCTTTATCAATTTCACCACAAATCATTTCAAAAACTTCCATCAGAGATTCTCTTAAAACTCCTTTTATGCGTTTTGCAGGAATAAATGGAATACCGTAAGAATCTGCTGTAACATCGGAATCAATTACGGCTGACCCGCTCATTCCGGAACCCGGTAATGTATCCGATAATAATTTGATTGTAAATTTCATTGTTTCCATTATTTCACCTCCCATAATTTTTTGTCTAATAGTGATTCTGGCACCACATCCAAAAATTCGCAATAGTCAAGATAAGTTGGATTACCAAAATTCGCTCGTGGTGCATGTGGCAATTCTGGTTTTATCCAATCTTTATTTTGTTTTTTCAAATGAGCAAAAAACATCTCTTCGGCCCCACTACCTTTGTAAACCACTTCACGAAGTTCTTTAATTTTATTCTTTGACCATCGTTTGATTTTATTAGCCTCTTTTATCATAAAATCGAATGACTCGCTGTCTTTACCAATTCCAAATGGACGACCTAATAAAGATTCTCCATTTAATTCATATCCATCTTTTCTTATTGTTTCAATAGATTCAACGATTCCACTTTGTAAGTTATGGAAATCAATGAATGATGGTTCATCATAATTTTCTTTATTATGGATATTTCGCATAAATTTTCGGTAGCGTATTTTTGCGGATCCACACAAATCTTCTGCCAAGTCATACGCCTGTGCAAAAGGGAATGATGGTTTTACAAATGCAATACCAGCACAAGCAGAAACAAGTTTGTTCTCGGTAATCCCTTCTTCTATTTGAAGTTCTTTGAATTTATCTAAAAATAATTTTGCAGAAAAAAGTCCAAGACCAGAATTGCAAACATGAGTTACATCATCACCTCCAATAATAATTGGGCGAAATGGGAAAATATCTGACTTTTCAAGACCTAAATCTTTACGAACATCATCATCTTTTAACAATTCATCGATTTTAGTTGCAATAAATGCCACCGATTTTTGCACCCATTCTTCTACTTTTTCTGACAATTCTTTGTATTCTTCTAAAGATTTCTTTTTTTGAAATCGATGTCCCATTTCATTACCATCAATATGCACCACAGCAATACCAGAACGGTAATTGTCGTTTGTCTTCCCTCCAATGTCAGTTAATTCAAACGGAAAATTAACCCCAGTCATTTCTGTTTTATGCTTCAATGATTTCGTTGAATTATCAAAATTATCCTCTTTTCTTTTTGCAATAACAGAAATATATTGTCCGTCATATTTAATTGCACTTCCACCTGTATAAATACATTCTGCAGTTACACCATATCGTGATAATTCAGTTTGTGTTTGATACATCGCTTTGGTTTTAGCCAATGCTTTTCTGCAATCATTTAAAAATTCTCCAAAATTATCGTCCGAATATTCTTCTGATGTATGCAAACCTGCAAGTGGTTGTAAACCTGGATAATCTTTTAAAATCTGCAATGACCATCTTTGTGCAAATTGTTTGGCTGATTCTTCGTCTTCAAAATCTAATATCGCATTTCCGCCACCTGAATACATTGGCTTTTGTCCAAGATATTCCTCAGTCAAAACATTCTCCACAATCCAACTTGCCCCTGCATTTTGCTTAAGTTTGCTCGTGCCAAAAATATAATGCTGAATACCCGAAACATCGAGTAATAGTCCTGTTTTTTTCATCATTTCCCCTTTTTAATTTCTAATTTCAATTTGACCCAAACCATAAGATGTTCCTTTACCAATATGAATATCTTCAACCGCTTTTAATAAATTATAAGTAACTGGACCTAAGTTATTAAATTCCAAATTACCTACAATTCCCGAAATTGGAACATGTTTATGTTGTCTATTACTATATCTTGATATTTTTTTTATATTGGTTCTATTTTTCATAGTAATTAATTCTGTTTCTTTTAATAAATCTGAATAATTAAATGTTAAATCATTTGAACCATAATAATGATTAATTGTTTTAAACCTTCTTGAAAATTCATTAAAAAATATTTTTGGAGTAAATGAATTAATCATTTTATTCTTTTTTATAATACGAATTGGAGATAATATATTTACATTTAATTTATTTATTGGATTCATTGAAAAACTAATTTTCTTAGTAAAATCATGGAATAAATATTGAATACCATTATAAATAATTTGATTGGTATATTTATTTATCACTTTAATTAGCAAAAATCTACCATTTCCTTTACCTGCACCATTATTCCCCATATTTTGTAATGCCTTTAAAAAATAATGTATCCAATTTGTAAATTCACCAAAAACTATTAATTCTAATTTAAAATTATTATTTTCATTTATATTTGGTTTTAATTCCGTTGTCGGTCTAATAATAAATGGTGTTGGTGGATTATTAAGCCCCCTAAATGATTTATAATTATTTTTTGTATATCTTGATTCAAAAATATTTGTATAAATACATTCTAAAGATAGTGGGCAATTACTACAATTATCATTTAAACTAATACACGATAGTTTTTTTAAACTATGACCAAATACACCTCTAAATGTGCTTCCGCTAAATAATGGCAATTTAATATTATCTAATGTTTTATACGTAAGTTCTAATTTTGCGAGTTTAAATGACATGTTAAATTAAATTTTATCCTTAAAGAATGGATTGTCTAAATTTAGATTTTTATTATTGTAATTAAAAATAGTATGAATAATTAAAAAACTTCGTTTCACTGTAAAGTTAATTAATAATATTTCATTTATTAGTAAAAATAAAAATCTAATGATAACAAAATTGTCATTATGAATTATATTTAAATGATAAATATTTTGGTTCTTCATTTTGTCTAACATAAATCTTCTACGTAAAGTACATTAATTATTTTATGAGTAGTTAATTTTTAAAAACCAACAGCCCATCTTTATTTTAATTGTGCTCAAAGTAAATTTGTTAACCTTTGAGATTGTTTTATTTTTTGGCTATATATATTATACAGATGTTACTGATTGTTACAAGTATAAAAAATAAATTAAATTCTATAATATTAATTATTCTCCTGAGGGTAAAACTGCAAACAATGTTTAAATATAATTAAAAAAATAATCATTCCAAGTTACCTATCTATTTATAACACATCCGCTCTGAACGCGGGTATCCATTCTGACTGTTTGATTTATAGAAAGGGTAGGATATGATTATTAAGTCTTAATCCGCTCTGAACGCGGGTATCCATTCTGACTCAGTTTATCTCTTAAACCAGATAGCCAGTGCATACTAAGTCTTAATCCGCTCTGAACGCGGGTATCCATTCTGACCTGACTGTGAAGCAGTTGAGTTTGCAAATGTGAAAGTAGGTCTTAATCCGCTCTGAACGCGGGTATCCATTCTGACTAAGGGCGACACAGTAGTTGTCGATTGGGAAATTAAGTCTTAATCCGCTCTGAACGCGGGTATCCATTCTGACCCAGAAAAAGAACGTGGATATGTCAGAGGTGTGGAAGTCTTAATCCGCTCTGAACGCGGGTATCCATTCTGACCTGACTGTGAAGCAGTTGAGTTTGCAAATGTGAAAGTAGGTCTTAATCCGCTCTGAACGCGGGTATCCATTCTGACGGTTGTTCTTCTGCTGTCTTCGTTCAGAAACAAGAGTCTTAATCCGCTCTGAACGCGGGTATCCATTCTGACTCTTTTTAGGGGAGATAATGGCTGCTACGTCAGAAGGTTTGTCTTAATCCGCTCTGAACGCGGGTATCCATTCTGACGTCGATAGGTAGCAACAATAGTAAGTTAGCTGACGTAAGTCTTAATCCGCTCTGAACGCGGGTATCCATTCTGACATGTTTAAAATAGGAGACATAATGTCTAATTTTAAAGTCTTAATCCGCTCTGAACGCGGGTATCCATTCTGACAAACTAAAGTCTTAAGTAAGTACAGTATTAAGATGGAGGTCTTAATCCGCTCTGAACGCGGGTATCCATTCTGACCGATTCATTGAATATCGAGTTAAACCTCGATTAACGGTCTTAATCCGCTCTGAACGCGGGTATCCATTCTGACTAATGACCGTACGAGCGGTTGTAAAGTTGAGTCTGGTCTTAATCCGCTCTGAACGCGGGTATCCATTCTGACGCTACGGTTGGCGGGACCACAGGAGCTGCTGCTTGGGTCTTAATCCGCTCTGAACGCGGGTATCCATTCTGACGTAGCATATTGCGAACACACAAAAAAGGCGGGGACTCGGTCTTAATCCGCTCTGAACGCGGGTATCCATTCTGACTGGTCACCCTGCTTGCAGGGTTAATTATAATTAATAGTCTTAATCCGCTCTGAACGCGGGTATCCATTCTGACAGTTCCGTCGCTCACCGTATTTCGGTAGCCTCATGTCTTAATCCGCTCTGAACGCGGGTATCCATTCTGACTATGGACTTTACTATCGGTTATTACATTACTTCTTGGTCTTAATCCGCTCTGAACGCGGGTATCCATTCTGACAATAGATTACTCAATTTTAAGAGTTCAAGATTCATTTGTCTTAATCCGCTCTGAACGCGGGTATCCATTCTGACACCTACCTGCTGCTACGGCGGCGGCGGAGGGTCCTTTGTCTTAATCCGCTCTGAACGCGGGTATCCATTCTGACGTAAACCAGGCAGCCGCGCAGCAGTTTAGGCGCAATCTTCGAACTACGTCTTAATCCGCTCTGAACGCGGGTATCCATTCTGACTCATTGATGCGTTTTGGTTAGCTTTCTGGATGGAAAGGTCTTAATCCGCTCTGAACGCGGGTATCCATTCTGACTAAGAAATTACTAATACTAAAACCTTTTTTATCAAGTCTTAATCCACTCTGAACGCGGGTATCCATTCTGACATAGTGCTTTGACTATTATCTTGCGCAATCCCGTCTACTAGTCTTAATCCGCTCTGAACGCGGGTATCCATTCTGACTCGTTGAAAGAGGGATGGAAAGTTGTGGAAGCACAACAGTCTTAATCCGCTCTGAACGCGGGTATCCATTCTGACGAGGATACTCTAAAACATTTAAGACAAAGTTAGATTCTGTCTTAATCCGCTCTGAACGCGGGTATCCATTCTGACTGAAACATAGATTAGAAGCCATGGATCATTTTGATAAGTCTTAATCCGCTCTGAACGCGGGTATCCATTCTGACAATCTGGCCGAAATACGACGATGGGATGCTGCTGTAAGTCTTAATCCGCTCTGAACGCGGGTATCCATTCTGACTATGGAACTAATGTGTAGTGTCTCAAAGACGTTAACTGAGGTCTTAATCCGCTCTGAACGCGGGTATCCATTCTGACCTAGAACTAGAATCTCTCCAAAAGAGAGTAAAGGAAGTCTTAATCCGCTCTGAACGCGGGTATCCATTCTGACCTAAGGAGATTGTAAAAGCTTGTAAGGTTATGGGTATTACAGTCTTAATCCGCTCTGAACGCGGGTATCCATTCTGACATTAAGACATTTGCCAATACCGCTAAATCCGGTAAAGTCTTAATCCGCTCTGAACGCGGGTATCCATTCTGACATGAGCGAAAGGGGTTACCTAATGATAAATATCAAAGTCTTAATCCGCTCTGAACGCGGGTATCCATTCTGACGCAGACCAAATTCAAAGACTCATGGAAGAAGAATGGTGTCTTAATCCGCTCTGAACGCGGGTATCCATTCTGACCATTGACCAAGGGAGACACAGTAGTTGTCGATTGGGAAATTAGTCTTAATCCGCTCTGAACGCGGGTATCCATTCTGACATGTCTAACTTAAGAAAGCAAATAGCAACCCATAATGGTCTTAATCCGCTCTGAACGCGGGTATCCATTCTGACTATTAAATAGGAGAATATATGGCACTGGGTGTAGTCTTAATCCGCTCTGAACGCGGGTATCCATTCTGACATATATATGGAGCTAATGTGCAAAGTTGGAAAGACTTTAGTCTTAATCCGCTCTGAACGCGGGTATCCATTCTGACCCGATTCAGACGGGCGTATATACCGTCACGCAAAATCGTCTTAATCCGCTCTGAACGCGGGTATCCATTCTGACCATGAAGCGGTAGCTGTTGCTAACGACGACGAAGCGTCTTAATCCGCTCTGAACGCGGGTATCCATTCTGACTGCTCCATTTTTAACTACTATAAAA
>Ga0209992_10001195_pt1 | contig 28917 bp, 36 predicted proteins | sample 2SBtaG_2_FD_182564 | JGI IMG/M metagenome (GOLD analysis project Ga0209992, IMG submission 182564) | Deep subsurface microbial communities from Kolumbo volcano to uncover new lineages of life (NeLLi) - 2SBTROV12_ACTIVE470 metaG (SPAdes)... | ecosystem: Environmental > Aquatic > Marine >... | reverse complement strand
AGGGACGGTGACTACACTCCCTGACTGGCCCTGAATTTTGTCGCAACTTAGTTTGGAGTCGCTTCCTGAAATGTCAATTTGTGGCATTAGCTATTTCCTTTCGGTATGTCTTTCTTCACCTTTGATACGTGTTTTTCCCACGTTCCGTGATACATCATATCTAATTGCTCCTCCCAAGTTCCGTAGAGAGGTTTGCGTTTGTCTGCATAACCTAACTGATTTTGCAAAGCGTTATTCCATTCCTCGTCAGTCCAATTTTCTTCCACTATTTCTAAATCAGCTTTATCTATCCTCTGTGCATGGGCAGCATTATCTAGTGTTTTATCAGTGTGAGGCATTTCTCTGTGAACGATTTGCCCTGTTGATTTTTGTTTTATAAATTTCATATAATCCTCGCTATAGCAAACCAAGTAGTCTGTGCTCCCGCTTGTATATCTGGTGTGTCTACTCCTGCCAGATGCCAACACCACATTTCAAGATAATCTGTGGCAGACATATCATATACGTCTGTTACACACATTGAAAACTCACTCCCTTGAGCAGTAAAAATTTCATTGTGTGAGGTTTGAGAACCATTTTTATAAATCATTACCTTATGTCGTTTATCTTGAACTATTCCACCGCTATCCCAAGTTAAATTTGCTGTTGCCAAGTATTTACCGGCAGTTCCGCAAGTCCATCTGTAATTTGTGGAAGGATCAAACTCGCTTGCTGTATCATATGTCTCTGCATTTAATATCACTTTGGTAAACGTATTATTTGTTATATTACTTTGAGTTGAATTTACATATGCTCTGACAAATGGGCCTCCTGTAACACCACTTGCCATAGCACCAGTTAAATTCGCTGCTGACAGATTGGTAAGACTCGCTCCCGATCCACTCAACGGCCTGTCTACTGTTATATTTCCAGTACCATCTGGTGTTGATATGTTTGTTGCTTTAATTGTTGATGCCATAATTTATCCTTAGATTATAGTCCAAGTTGAGCCTGATGTAACTGTAACCGTATAACCAGAAGCTACAGATATTGGCCCAACACTTGAGCCGTTTTCAGTTCCAGCAAAAGTTATGTTTTCACTAATTGTTTTAGCATTGGTGCGTATTACTGAATCCGTTCCTAATGATGGCCCTCCGCCTGTAACCTCTGCCCATACTGGGTTAGCACCTGCTCCTTGCGTCTTGAGGTAATAGCCTGATGTACCAGCACCGAGTCTTGCACTCTCTGTGGCGTTTCTGAAAACAATATCGCCTTGGGTAGTTAAGACGTTATCTACGTCCCCTGCCGGCCCCTGAATTCCCTGAATTCCCTGAATTCCTTGAATACCCTGTGCTCCTACATTGCCCGACCTTGCAAACGAAACGTAAAGCGTATCGGATGCAGACAATGACCCGTTACTCGCAGCCGTTGTGACTGGAATTTGAAGCCAACCCGTATTGTCCGAAATTGCTCCGGTGACATTGAACGCTATGAACGTGGCGGGTGTGCCGGACTTTCTAACAAAAATGTATCCTTCATGCGTTGAATTCGTGCCATCATCAATGGAAGCGATTAAATCTGAAACATCAGGGTTGCCGCTATCCGCACTGGTGGCATCGATAGCGATATTAGTAATTGACGCAAGTGTCGCGTTGTCAAATCGGATGTCACCCGTTCCCGGATCGGCCATTGTCGTGGAATTATCATAATTGTATTTCCACGCTACGGCTCCAACGGCTCCTTCAGCGGCGGTTTGAGCAGCTTCACTGGCAACTTTTGCCGTTTCACTTGCTGTCTTTGCAGTTTCACTAGCAGTTTTAGCAGTTTCACTGGCAACTTTTGCAACTTCACTGGCATTTTTATAAGTCAGCGCATTTGCCTCAGATGCCGCCGCATTCGTAGCTGAAGTCGCGGCAGCGGATGCGCTGGAACTAGCCGAAGAACTAGCCGAAGTTGCACTCGCGGCATCCACAATCAAAGACCACTTTGCTACATCTGTATTACTTGAAATCGGTTGCGACCCAGATGATGTGTGTGCGGTTAAGCAAATATAAATATTATTGTTTGAGGTATCTTTAATTAAATCCCGCACAACGTAAGCGGTGGATGCTGCCCAATTGCCCTGGAACGTGCCGATTTCCTGGGCTACGCTAAAGTCTCCGCTTGCGTCAAACGCAAACAATTTACTGGCGCGATCCGCAACCACGGATGAAGCTTCTGTCGTACCCGCATCCGGCACGATGCTTCCCAATTTGAAACAACGGTCAATTTCTTCCTGCATGTCCTGGGTGACTTGCGTGAGCTTATCGAGGTTTCCCTCCAATGTATTAGCAGTGAAAGGATCATTCTCAACGTAATCACTTGTCTGAGTCTTCGCAGTCACACGGCGAATGAATACATTGCCAGTGCCGGATGGAGGAGCGGTAACAAATGTAATATTTCCTCCGCCAGCCGTACCAGCTCCACTCACTGAGTAGTTTGTAGTAATCGTTTGTTTCGCCCACGTTGTAGGAGCAGCTACTGGAGTCCCAAGGTAGACTTCAATTTCTGAGTCAGCCTGTATATTAAAATCATAGGCGAAGACAGTCGTTGACGCATTTCCATTGTATTGTTTGGTTCTTGTGGTTGTTGATATGGTCATTTCTTACCTCAAAAGTTGATCGAGAGCAGCAGGGTCTGCTGGCGCTCTACGCCCACGTTGCTGCAACTTCTTTTCTTTAATTTGATCCTTAATTTCTGGAAACTCTCTTTGTAATAATTGTTTTGCCCTAGAGCGATACCTACCAATTATCTGCCGAATGAGGTGTGCGCGAATTCCATCTGGGCCACCTTTTTTATCGCTACGCTTATAGATGCCATTGTTGTTAATTAAATGCTCAATTGCTTGCTTTAAATCCTTATTACCAATCTTCACTTCTTGACGTTCAAGAACGACTAGCCGATCATGCTGTGTGCGCGTAATCTCAACACCCTCTAAATTGCGTGTTGGATGACGCATCGTAATACCAAGATTTTTAATTTCCTCATCAACAAACGTCCATTCTTTTTTAGCAACATAGAATGGGGATATGGCTTCTGGTAAATATGCTGTACCGTCCAATTTAATCTTTTGACCCCAGCGACCACGCAATGGGGGTTCAGATTTGGACAATCCTGGAGTCTTTGCTTTTATGCGAGAAACAATGCCATCCACTTGTGTTAATTCTGGAGACAATGAGGCTTCCGCTTGTCTGGAAACCGTAGGCAATATAGATGTTGCAAGTTTTTCCATATATCTTTTACCGTTTCGATCTGGATCAGACATAGCCCCAACAAAATCTGAAATTCCTTGTGCATACAAAGGGCTAAAATAATTTCTCGAGATTGCTAAAGTCATGTTGGTTGCCAAATCTACCGCTTCTTGCTCTTCTTCTATGCCACGCATACTCTCTACAAAATCAGCAGGCGTTCCAAGAAACATTCGTAATGGATCAAATTGTCGGTATGGCATAAGTTTACGATCATATTTTTTCCCTTCATCCACACCCGAATAATCGATATTGCCAGACAGAGACTCCAATATTGGAGTTTCAAAAAACTTTGTATTAATGGAGTAAGGTTCCCACCCAGACTCTCGCCACTCACGCTGTAAAATTGGATCAGTTGGGCCACCACCTGTTATCACGCCCAAGTGATAAAGATACGCCCCAAAAGAAAGCATACTTGACCCCCACGCCATCTTGGATCGTGCGAGTGCAGCCCTCGCCCCACCAACCTTTAAATCATCTTGAATTTGCCTGTTAATTAACCCTAGAGGCCCAAATCTTTGTCCTGTAAAAACACCAATGTTTGTTTGTACTCTTGCAAATGGCATTGCAATACGAACAATCGGTTGCTTTCGTATAAAGTGTTGCATGTCCCTGCCACCAAATTCACCTAATCTTCTAGTGAACGTAATTTCTTCAGCAAAATCTAGTTGTTCGTTTTTAATGTTCTTTAAAAAACTTGCGTCGCTCACCAAATCAATCATGCGAGCAATTCTTAAGATAGGAAATTGCCCCTCTGACTTTGCTTGACGAGCGGCTAACGCCCACTTCTCAGAGTTCATAGCAATACCTTTAATAAAAGCATCACCTGCCTGCAAACCTCTGCGACTAGAACGCAATATCCACTCTCCAAAAGCATCAGCCATAAAGCCATGCATTGTGTCATTTTCAATATCAAATTTTGTTGCGCCAAATTCTTTGTTCAAGCCAAAATCAAACTTATCTGATCTGCGTAACAACTTAGGTACTTCTCCAGACTTTAAAGTTTGAAGCCCTAGTTTTAAACCGTCCCAAACACCACCAATTAACCCAAAGGCTAATGCTGGCCCCTCCTCAATAGCTACTTCCCTGCCTAATGCTGATGCCAACATTCGCTCTGGAATTTGAAAACCCACAAGATTGGTTGCACCACCCAGCAAGTTAACCATTTGCGTTCTTGGCGATGACAATAAAGCGGCGTACCAGTATTCAAAAAATAACCCATCGCCATCATTTTGAGCAACATCATTGACAAACTTGTGCATCTTATGAGGGTCATCTAAAGATTTAACAGCAGATGCTAAATCCTCAATCCCTCGACCTCCAAAACTTCCAGACTCTACAGCTTCGGTTAATTTTTCAATCAACCTCTGCTCTGGGGCAGCTTTAATACCAAATGCTCGTAACGCTCCGCTAGTCTCCCCAGCAAGCGCAGACACTTGTTTTTGTATTTCAGAATGTAAGACAAACTGCCTGATAAAATTATTTTTTGAATCAATAGCGCCGGAAGAAACCGCATCTGCTAATTGCTTTAATCGAATACCAGAAGAATTTAATACTTTGCGCGAAGCCAATACCTCTTCAGCGTTAAACAACTCGCCCTTCTTTCTGGTTAACAACCTTTCAACGGGCATATGTAGCTCATTAGCCAGCTTTTCAGTTTGTTCTACAGTAATTTTACCGCGCCTTGCTTTATCAATACGCTTTGCATAAATCTTTGCGGTTGCCGCTAAAACACGTTTTAAATCTTGCCTAGAAGATACTTGTTCAAAACCATCCACCACAATATTGTCGAGATTAATACCCCCTTTTCTGCCTGTGATATTAATGTCATCAAACGTGTCATCAAGTAAGGATTCCGCTTTCTTCGCATCAGCTTTAGACACGCGCACTTGAAACTTCGGACGTGGCTTGCCCTTCGGTATTTCTCCCTCAATTGAATCAACTAAAATATCTTCAAACTCTTCTCCCGTTTCTTCAACGGCTTCTTCTACGCTTTTTTTGCCACCTAGTTTTGAAACAAGTTTTTGAGCGGTTTTAGTTTTACCTAAAAGTTTTATTGCCCCAAAGACCGCTTCCCCCGCTGCCCCTAACGTGCCAAAGTCAATAAATCTTTTTAATGCAGCCTGTGCTTTTGGAGATTGATCGCTGACAAAATACTTAGCAGTTGCATTCAACATGTTCTTTGGCAATTCCCCTAAAGATTCTAAAACTAAAGGGTCTTCTTCGTTAAAAAATACTGCGCCAGTTGTAGCGTCAGCACCGATAAGCGCAGGAATCCCCTTGCCAGCTTGTATAGCCTTGGCTGGCAACATAGCTTTCATCGCCCGAAAAACAGGCAAAAAGCCAACTATAAAATTTGCGGTATCCCTGGAAGCAGTTGCTAAAATTCCATCTTCGCGAGGAATAGCAAATGGCCTCTCAATCTGCATTTTGCCGCCAAAATATGTATCAAGTTGGCGAATAGTTTCGCTTTCTTCACGCAAGACATCACCTAATGCCTCAACTTCCTGGCCTGCGCTAAACACTGCATTCTCGACACCAGCAATAGAATTACGAGTAACCGTACCAATGACATTGAAAAATTTTTTGCTTAATGTTTCCTCAATTTTAACTTGAGGCTCTAAACTCTCAGGCGCAGCAGCCACTGGAACAGTGGTTGTCGGTTGTGGTGCAGGCTCGGAGGGGCTATCCTCTAAACCTAAAAATTCCGACAAGTCAGATGGTTTTTGATTTTGTTGCGGCTTAATGCGGTCAGCAGCATCATTTTCATTTTTTAATAATATGCCACTATCTGGGACATCATTAAACGGATGTGTAATATCTTCAGCCATTAAGTATTCCTTTATGAGCAAACCCTTTTACTTAGTTTTCTCTGGTTTGTTCTAACTCTTTTTTCTTATTTGTCAGATTGTTTTTATAAAGTTTTGTGATAGCATCCTCACCTTTTCGTACCACATAAGATTCCAATCGTTTAAGTTCCTCTGAAATATCCTCTGCCGTAAAATTACTTAGATCAAGGGCAAACATTGGCCCTCTTAATAAACCTAAAGACTGAAGCCCATCATTTGCAAGTCGATTTAAAGTTTCTCCAGTAGTTTCTGATTCCTTGATAGCAGTAAGCACATCTTGAATCGGCTTAACAAATTCTTTAGCCTGCTCTTGAATTGGTTTGGCAAATTCTTTAGCCTGCTCTTGAATAGGCTGAACCACTTCTTTAACTTGCTCTTGAATTGGCTCAGAAAATTCTTCAACTCGGGTTTTAATTTGTTCCCCAGTGTTTACTTCAGAATCTTTCCGCGGAATAGGTATCTCCGTTTTTTCCTTGGCTGTATCCCCACCATTATTATTAGTAGGCGAAAAATCTGGCAAAACTTGTTCATCAAGGGGTGTGAGTTTTTTAATTCTCTCTAATAAAATTTGTTGCTGCTTAAAAAATTTCTTTTGGTCGTCAGGCAATTTGCCCTCATTCTCTTGTTTTGCAGCAGCTATATTATTTTTTAACCTGACCGCAGCATCAACGTAATTGTCTCCGCCAAAGTTTAGTCGCCCTAAAAGACGATTGCGACCCATCACTGAGATAGGGCTTTTTTGGCTGTCTTTCTTGTTTAATGCTATGTTTAAATTATTTATAGATTCCACTGCCGCAAGAAATGGAGTTCTACCCTCTTTAACTAATTTTTTATAATTCTCTACAGCAACAATTTTGTATTGTTCTTTTTCGTCTGCCCAATGGTCGGGGTCTTGTTTATAAATATTTAAAATCATTGCGCGCCCATCTTTAAAGTCTTTTGTTTCTCTTGGCTCCGCATCAATTTGTTGTTTTTCTTTAGCAAACTTGACCGAATCAGCGCGATTTAGGCCATCCATACCTAAAATTTGCTCAACAGATAGAACGTCTGGATTTAGCAATAACTGCTTTTGAATATTCTTGACTTGTTCTGGATCAGAAATACCATCTGGGTATTTGCCAATAAACTCTATTAACGAAGTTCCTTGCGTTCCACTAATTGACTGAGATGTAAGTTGTTCTGCAATTTGAGTAGCAGTAAGATTTCCTTTTGAGGCTCCAGCAATTAATATTGAATATGTTTTATTCTGATTTGTCTTCAACTCCCTAATGCGATTACGCTCCTCTTTTTCTTCCTCTCTCAAAGAAGCTGCCGCTTTTCTGATTAAAATTGATTCAGAAGTTTTCAACATTTCTTGGCGTACGCGCTCCACAATATTAGAAGACCTGTCGCTCAACAAATACTCAATTGCATCTTCTGGAGCGGTGCGCTGTAAAAACTTAGCTTGAGAAATTTGCAAATCACTGGAAGATTTTTGCCTTTTAGCCACGCCATCATCAGGATCAATTATATTAGCGCTTACCATGCCTTCAATCAGTCCTTCTATATTTAATTGCAAACCTGCGCGAGTGCTTTCGCTAGTTGCATTTTCAGTGAGAAATGTCTCCGCGTATGCCTGCTGTAGCGATAAAATGGTATCTTCCACCCCAGCCTTTTCAGCTTTAAGCCTTCTTAATCTTGCCTCGGATGCTATGGGTCTTAAACGTGTCAGCCGTTGAGCCTCTAATGCTTGAGCAACTGATGTTTTAAATATTCCCTTCGGCAAACCTTTAGCGCCGGTCTGTTCATTGCCGTTAAGAGTATGGTTAATCCAACTTGTAATATTTTGGTTATACAAAGCCTCAAACTGATCTGCCGAAGCAGTCTCTCTTAATTCATTAGCAGTTGAAATTTCATACGCAGTAAAATCCGCCAAAATTCTTTTTGAGCGAGTGGTTTGTAAAGCCTGAGTCTCTGCTAACGCAAAATTCCCTATGTCTGTGCCAATGTTCTGTAATCCTTTTCCTGCTTGAGCCAGCGCTAATCCTGCCTGCTGAAATTGGCGCGGGTAAGGATGTTGTAAACCTGACAGTCGAGTTTGCTTTTGTATATCGATATTAATTGCCATTATTCAAACACCCCTTGTTTGTCGAATGCTGTATAATCTTTAGCAACCTTACCCACACCTGTCAGTAAACTTGCACCCGCACCTGTCATCCCAGCAGCTCTCGAAACTGTGCCACTAGCTGAAGTAAGCACTGCCTGGTCTTGCAATCCTTGTGCTTGAATAGCCCCGCCTCTCCTGATAAGTTTTGCGTTCAAGTCGTCGATGAACTCCTGCTCTGCTAAAGCAATCAGGTTAGTTCCCTCTGCCACTTCAACTCCACTGGCTCCCTGCTTGGCAATCATGGTCCTACGCCTTTGGTCAGCCTGCTTCTCATGTATCCTTGCGTTAAACTCAGCGTTCTGCTTTGCTATCTGGGCATCACGCAATTGTATTTGCGCGTTTCTCTGGGCGACTACGTTGGCTGCATCCCCTGCCTTCTTTTGCCCAACCATCTGAACACCCGTTCCAATTACAGTTGCAGCAAGAGATGCAATTGCAATAGTTCCTGGATCATGGTCAGCGTTTTTCAGCAACCACTGCCAGCGGCTCTTATCGTCATCGCATAATGCTAGTCCTAAACTCATTCAATTATCCTTGCGTATAAATAATGATCTTGTCCATCAGGGCCGTACCTGAGCATCTTGCCTTCAAGTTTAAACCCCATTCGTTCCAACCATTGAACGCCTGGGATAAAATCGCAAACAACATTCGCCTGCACTCGATGAAGTTCCATGCCATCAATAATCTTATCCATGAAATTAACTACGTTTTTATGCACCCATATTCGGTGCTTCTTATAATTTGCTCCCATCGTTACCCAGGCGTGTCCAACTCCAGGCCAGATAGGAATAATGCCAGCACATCCTATGATTTCCCCTTCAGAAAATCCCGTGAAAGCTGTTCCCTTCTGCAAAGCTTTTGTTTCTACATCAGCTTCACGGTCAACATGCGATAATGCAACCGCGTCCCTATGTCGCAGATTTAAAGCCTTCAGATGCCAAGGTTCAAAGCCTGCGACCCAGCGAGTTTTAGAAATGCTCTCCGACATTCATGTCCATAATTACGGCGACCACATGAAAATCCAATGGTTGCTCCTGGCGAATTTCAACAAAACCATCACGATCATAGCCAAGGTTCAATACCTTCTTATCCCCAGTAAATGCTGCTGGGGGGCTATTCATTGGATCAGACGATGACCTGAATGGAATCTGGTCGCCATTAATTTTTATTCCAGTAGTGCGTACCAACCGCACTAAAACTTGATTGGCTCTTTTCTTTTTTCCCTGACTTGTGCCAGTAGGCGTTCCAAACTCTGGGCGCGAAGGTTTAATCACTCCAGTAAAACCCTGCCCAACATAAGCTTCAGATACGGCACTTGAAACTGTGACTGTGCCACTACTGACAGTCTTGTCAGGAAACACTGCTCCGTTACCAACAATTTTTACCGACTCGCCTTCCAGGTGCGCTAGACCAGTTATTGAGGTTACACCCTTCCGAACTTCTCCGGCGGAGTCGTATGCAGAAAAAGAAGTACCGTTAATATTAGTTCCCGCTGTTTGGTGCGTTAATTGAAACGTATTTGTCGTTACACCAGCAACCTGATAACGGTTGCCGTTAATATCTGTCATACCTACAACATTTTTAATATCTACAAGATCACCATTTGAGAACCCATGAGATGTTGCCGTAATAACAACTGGGTTTGCCTGCGTTGCTCCTGATATGGTGATAGGGCTGTTCAGTTTTAAACATGAATCTGAAAATACCGTAGGATCAAGATATTCAATAAATCTTTTTGTTGTTCCATTAATTCTTTTTTTAACACTGATCCACAACTCATCCCGCAAACCATCAGACGAAGGAATAACAGCCAGAGATTCAACTACAGGCAAGTCTCCTCCTACTGGATGGCGATGCCATGCAACTACATTCTGGTCGCGCAAGTAAGTACAACCCACTAAAATTCCGTCTGCCGTACATGCCCAAACGATTGCGTCTTCTTCCTGCTGATATGCCATGTCAACAATTCCAGATTCACTGACATGCTCTGCCAATAAAGTAATATCTGGAGCGAGATAACCGTCAACATCAAAACTGAATACCAACTCTCTAACCTTACGGCCTGCTCTTTGGTTAAATAAAAGTAAGTTGCCTACATTAAGAGGGGCAACCTTATTACTTCCAAAACCAGCTTGGCGAACTGCCTTAATATTGGTTGGCGTTATATTGTCATCTTGACCACCAGTAATTGTAAACTCGCCACCAAGTGTTCCACATAGCATGTCCGTTGATTCTGCAAGCCATTGAATAGCGTTAACCTGATTTGCCACCAATGTAAATTCAACACTTTCATCATCAAGGGCTGTACCTTGGTGCATGTTTTCAAAGTCTGCAACCTGACTTCCCCATATTTTTTGAGGGTCTGTGTTACTACCTCCCCAATAAAGTCTCTGGTTAAAGAAAGTAACAGCGCCAGGATTTTGATTATTACCATCCGTTCCGACTCCGGCAGAGCCAGCGCAAAACGTCGATGGAAAAGTCGCTCCTGTAAAACTAATTGTAGATAACGTCCAAGAAGTATGAGATGTACGCGTAAGCTTTCTTGGAGCGTATGATTTATGTGCTATGTAAAGAGTATCTGCGGATTGTGCAAAATGAAGATTAGGAATATCCGCAGTCGTGTAAGTTGTCGTTATTTCTACAGGCGATCCACCTGATTGTATTTGCCCATTGTCTTTGTAAAAACGTATATATAAATTTCCAAACTCTAATATGTATGGCTGTGTAACACTAAATTCAAATGGAACCAGCCTGATCTTGTTGGCACTTGATTTTGCTGCCGCAACAAAATGAAATCCTCCTCGACTTTTTATACCACCATGAGGGAGAACGATGCCATTTTCCAAAGTCTTCAAAGAGTCTTTGTATTTAGCAAGGTCAGTCCTTCCGTCCAGGCGTTCTGTAACTTCTCCAGCCGTGAACGTGGAAATTATTGAAGCGGATTTCGCCATTAAATTACCGTTCCTGATCTAGCATCTACTAATTGCTGTACGTCCAAATTGGACACTGTCCCTTCCTGTGAATCAATTGTTCTGGCTTCCCGAACTTTTCTTTCATAAATAGCCCACATCTGTTCCGCAAGTGAACGGCTCCCAGTAACAGCCTCTGCCAACTCAGCGGCAAGCTTTGCCGTATATGCCCCTATGAATAAACTGTCCATGTCATTCGGGTCAGTTATTTTTTTAAGAAAAATTAAATTGACAGAACTTTCATCTGTCATTAACTTCCTTCCTTCGATTTCATGCTCAACTCGAATATCGCCAGATAGAACATCTACAACTCGCAAACAGGTGGAAGGAAGCTGATGATAATATGACCATCCAAATGCAGGCGTTGTTGCCAATGAAGCCAGTACCTGGCGATCTTTTGCGCAGTTCCACATTGCAGCGCGAGTTACTTCATCCCTGACTTCCTCGTACAAAGAGTTCACCAATCTAGCTCGCTCTGAATCATCAGACAACGAAGTAATAGGATCGTCACCTAGTAGCCTTAGTGCATTTGAAGTAATTTCAACAAAAGATGCCATGTGTTATCACTGATTTAAAAATGTCGGTATAAAGAAAGGGGGAAGCCGAAACTCCCCCCCATCCATTTAGTTGACGATGTACTCAACAACCAATGTTATGTCTCCAGCAGCCGCCGTAGCAGCCACTGTTTCGATTGTCAACGCAATACGAAGGTTTTTGCCAGGGTCTGAAGTAAGACCAGCATCTTCCCACATATAGTTTCCAACCGTTTCAATTCCAAGTGTTTCGTAACGAACTTCAACTCCAGACGTATTAGCCGCTTGAAGCGTTGTCATTACCGTACCGTAACAGTCTCTATCAATAACACCCTCTGCTGCGTAAGCCGTAGCAGAACCATCAGTATCATTGAACTTGACGTTACCGTTGTAAATACCAACATCAGTTACCAAAGTTGGTGATCCGTTGCTATCCAAGTCGTCGTTGTAAAGCTTAATTGACTTGATCTTAGCGTTAGACGGAATCTCAGCCATCATAAGGATGTCGTCGTCATCAATGTCGCCAGTTCCAGCAGCGATGGTGTCAGACCATACGCGAACTTTACCACCGGCACTTCCAGAGTCAGCCATAACTTGAGGGGTAGCCTCAAAGCTAGTCAACTCTGTTGAATATGCAGTTGCCATTTTTAATACTCCTATTTAAATTAAGTAATCAGTTAGTGAAGATATTAGGATTCGTCACAATCAATCTGGACAACTTTTTCGTCCTCGATGCGTGTCGCGCCCAATGAACATTCAACAAAAACTTGAGTACTATAGTTTTTATCGCTTCTCTCAGAGATGCGGATATTCGGAGTACCGTTCATGGCTAATCCAAGTCCAGACTTCGCCCATGCGAAACAACTGCGAATGTTTCCGCTCTTAGCAAGGCGGGTTGAAATAATAAATTTAAATCCACACCATGTATCGATTTCAGCGTTCATCAACGCACGAACACTATTGAAATCAATTGATGTATTTGTCGTAACATTCAACAATGCTTCCAACTGGTCAGGGCCGACTATGACATACATAGGCTCTTCGTTAGGGTCCACATCGTTTGCCAAAAGTTTTTTCTTTGCTGTAAGCAACTTAGCGAGTGTTAAATCAGTTCCTGCATTTGCTATTTGCTGTCCCGAAGGTAAACTTACCGCAGACGCTGTATCTGACGCATTCACTGAATAAGCTGAACCAAGAGCTGCTGAGATAATTACATCATCCTTTTGACGATTCATCGCTGCCATTAATTGTTTCATGGTTGGCGACGTTGGGTCTTTTGCCATCTTCACTCGATCAGGATTGTCGATCAAGTCAACGGCTCTGTATGTGTTAAATGTAACGCGTCGTCTTGAAAAAGGTACTTCGGTCAACGGAGTATCTTCGTGACGACTGACAGATTGGACCATGCTTCAATTTGTTATCGCTGGTTTTCTATTTTCAGCTTCTTGATGTTGCCACCAAGTTCAGGTCATATCATGCCTTTCGGCTGGGACATTTATGGGTATTATATTTATTCAACCCTGACCGTCACACACGCCCAACGAGCCTTTCGTAATCTCGTTTGCTGGCTCGGTATTGTCCGCGAGGGAGTTCCACCGAATTAGCCCCATTTTTCACATAAGCCTTTTAACTCAAAGACTTATACGCCGCAAGTGTTTACGGTGTCCATTCTGTCGAAGAAAAATTGCTTTGCATCGTTCACCTGTTCCATGCGAACAGCTCCACTCAACTTGGAAGACTTCTGGCTCGCAAGATGAATAAAGTTGTCGGAAAACTGGCTCTCGAATGCCTTGTTAATCTGATTAGACATTACTCTCTCCTATTAATTAATTATGTTGTTGCGGAGAGTTGCCCATGAATTGGACTCCCCTGACTTTTAGCCCTGGCCCGATTAGGGTTGTCAGGAACAGCCTTACGGCGTTTTTTCTTGACGGCTTTCTTTGGGGCCGAAGGCTTGTCCATAGAAGGCTCGTCTTTAGGTACGATTGGCGTATCACGGAAGAAATAACAGTTTCTAACTTCATCCGGCTCCACCAATGCGCTGTATTCTTCACAAGCGCTTGTCGCTTCAATAAAATATATACAGTCGCTGCATTTGACATCTTTACTTAGGCCCATTATTCATCTCCATGAATCGTCATGTTCCAGCGGTCAATCATCTTAACCACCTGGTTATGACGAGGATGGGCCTCATCAAAATACGCCTGATAATCGTCGCTCTTTGTATCGTTATAAAAAGCGTCTTTAGCCTTTTGAGCAGACTCAGGATCAGTAAAAGCATTAACTTTTGGGTCACCTAAATGACGCCCTTCGCCGAAGTCTTTGGCAATGCGATCCAAAAACCTTGCCAGCCCTGGGTTATTGCCAATGCCGGATTCTTCAAGATATTGCTTGTCTGGACCATCAGTATATTTGTCAACTAATCTTTGGACTCCGGCAAGCTTTTCATCGTACTGTCTGCCCCAATCCGCACGAAGTTCTATTTCGGCTCGCTGAATCGTGTTTTCGGATTCAACTTGATTTTGAACAAATATATCTTTACTGGTAGTATTCCACCAATTGTAAAGCTCGCTCACTTGCTTGCTGTTTAAGCCTGCCGTGTGAGCTTTATCCAAAAAAGCTTTTTCAAAATTTTCATCGTAGTTCATGCCTTCCGGCAATTCAGCTTTTTCAAACTCGTAGCCGTCAGATTGTTCTGGTCTTCCAAGCTTCGCATAATATCGCTCCCACTCTTCGGGGGAAGCTTTTTCGTCTGGGATGCGTACAGCTCCCTCGAAATACCTTTCCGTTTCAACGTAGCTTTTAGCCAAACCAGAAACGTCCTTAAACTTTTCCAGGGTTTTTACACCTTGTAACTCTTCCGGCAGATCATCGCGCCAGGATTTTTCAACAACTTCTTCGGTTTCTTCTTTTACTTCTTCCGTTGATTCGGCGGCCTCTGTTTCAGAGGTTATCGCTTCTTCGCTCATAAATTACCCTCGATTTTCCCAGTGTTCCAAGTTGTGCTTAATCTGTAAAAAGACCGCACGACAACCTTCGTTATAAGCCGTAGTCTCAGGTTCGCCAGGAACAAAACTGGAGGTGTTGTTATAGGCATCTTCAAGATGCTTGTAGACTACGGAGCCACTCTGGCTTTTGAATGTATCGTAAAACGCTCGTAACAGTTTGTCGCTAGACTTGTCCTGCGAACTGCTCGACGAGTGCTTGTTTGTCTTCTTCACTTAAATTTGCCGCTCCATCTTGTAAAACTTTTAATGCAGGCGCTGCCTTGCCAGCCGACTCCGCTGTCTGAGCCATCTGCTGCTGCTGGAGCATCGCCGCTTCCTTCTGTTTCTGTCCAGCAATTTTTTCTTGAGTCTCAGCCGCTCCTCGTATTCCCTTTTTAGGAACACCCAATATCGGCGCTGCCAACCTTGCCATAGCCGGAAGATCAGGAATCTGCATAACATCAGGATCAAGTTGCCCCCATTCTGCCAACATGCCAAGCCAGCTTTGCATGGATTGGACTTCAGTGATTCTCTGCGCCCTTGCGAGTTGCCCTACATACTCGATGTCAATTTTATCCAAGCCGTTAAGCACTTCTGGCGGAGGAGCAATTGCACCCGCTCTCAACATTATGCCGACTGCTCTTTCAAGCATTGGACCTAATACTTCAGTTTCAAATCTTGCTATGGTAGGACCAAGCAATCGTTCCATCTCGCCGCGCCTGGTCATAATTTCTTCTGCTGTCATGCGCGAGCTGCTAGGCAAGTTCAATTGATCCGTCAGGTACATGTCGCGAATACCCTGTCGCAATTCCCCAGCTTTCAATGAAGAAAGGTCGAGTCGCAATTCCGTTGGCAATAGCCTTACGTTCTGCGGGTCACGCGAATAGACGATTGAATTTCCGCCTAACTTGACGTTGCCGATAAAACCTTCTTCGCCAGTTAAGATCGAAGGGTTGACTGCTTTTTCTAATCCAGTTAATTCAAGTTTTCTTAATTGGTTGAGTGACTTAATATCATCCATTGCAATCATGGCAGGACCGCGTCCGCGAGTCTCTCCACTTGCCTTATCCCAACGCCCAACCATGTATGGATTTTCATGGTAGCCACGCTGGTCTAATACCAAAGACATATCCTTAAATATATCAACGTGAGCGTATTCAAACTTGCCAGCTACTTTTGCACCAATATCTTCAACGGGCGCTACCACTCGTACCAAATCAAATTTATCATCAGGGTTTTTCTCTAATGCCTTTTGAACAGGATCAGGAATATTCTTCTCACCAAACTGCTGAACCATTTGCCTTGCTGTTCTGTCGTATTCCCAAAATACTGTATCGACTAATCCAGATTCGCTTTCTGCAAACACATAAGAACTGATTGGAAGCGCTCTAAAGTTTAATCCGTTAAACCCTTTATGCTTAAGCCTTGCCTCTTCCATATACAGGCAGACCGTGGCAAAAGAATTAAAATCTTCGTAGACCTCGTTAATCACAACGTAAAAATTACTTTGGTTTAGAGCAAACCCAACGCTTTTAGCTAAGTCGTCAAACCACCGAAGAACATCCTGGTCGTCATTCAAATCAGCAAATTGACTTGACTCAGGAATCTTGAAGCCAAACCACTGAATTGCTTTGCTCGTCAGAGTCTCTGCCATAATCAACGCCAGAGTCTTTGAAGCATGAGGAGCTGTCGAGTCGTAATGCTTATGACGTTGAGTGCCAGCCACTCTCTGCTCATTAGGAGCCTGCTTGCCCATTCGCATAAAATCTACTACATCCTGGTAGAAGCCGTCCCAAAGAGTACGATCCTCTTTCAGCTTTTCATTTCTGCTGAGTAATTGCTTTGCGTTGATTGCCATTAATTCCCGCCTAATGATTGTTTTTTAACTGTTCCAGAATTTTCTTTGCCTGTAGTTTTTTCAAGACCGTGAATACGTTTTCTTTTTCTTTTTGTTGTCTGCTTTCCTGTGATTAATGATTCCCCAGGAGTTGATGATTTTTGTGGGCGAGATACCCTAGCTTTCATATTGCCCCGCGAACCAAATTGTGGTTGTGCTTTACCTTCATCTAAAATACCACCAGCCAGTGCTTGCCGACCATACCGTTCTCCTATCCGATCAAATACATGCCCTTGCGGAATATCCTGCTGGCCTGTAATAGTACGGCTTGTAACTGTTGCTCCTGGATTGCGTTTTAAATATTCTGCCTCCATAGGCCGTATCATTCCTGTAGCACTCATCAATTCCCGCCTAGTTTTGTTTTCTTAGTTGCATCTTCTTCGCCAGACAACCCTGCCGCACCCCCTCGATTGGTGATTAAAGAACTACGGCCTTTTCGTTTCTTCGCTATTGTTTTCATACGGTCTTCTCTTTCCGACTTACCTTCGTCAACAGGAGGCAGAGATTCTGGGGGGGGAGGTAAAGGAGGTAAGGCTGGCGCTCCGCCGAAACATCCTGTGAAAATAAAATCCAGTAAATTCATATTTTTATCCTAAAGTACGTTTCTTAATAGACATGTTGTCATCACCTCCGCCCAGCCCTTGCGCTCCTCCTCGATTAACAATCAAAGAAGTTCTTCCGCTGCGCTTATTACTCGCTCTCTTTTGGCGCTCCTCGGTACTCTGAGAAATTGGCTGATCTTGTGTTGGCGCTGTTTTAGCTACCGGCTTAGGCGCTGTTGGGTCATAATGATGTTCCAGATACAATCGGTCATCTTGAACGTGTCCGCCACTTGCCGCTGCTCGGCGAGTCAATTCAGGCGAGGGCGCTGGTCTTGGTGGTGGTGTAGGCGCTCCCATTTATATATTCCCCTTAATCATTACCAAATATCTCCCACATTAATGGCTTGAGCCTGCAAAGGTTCTGTTCTCTCCGGCCTGATGCTCATAGCTAGTTCCATAAATGAATCCGCGCCATGACTTGCCCAATTATGTACCGGCCTTGCCTTGAACACCTGATTCTTGTCGTCGTACTCCTTATGATAATTCCTCAAAGAAGCAATCAACCTTTCACACTTTCTGCGGTCCATCCATGTACGACTCAGCAATTGCCTCGCCTGCTCAATTGCCTCTTCCTTCTTATTAACTTTTTTGCCCACTCTAAAGTTAATACCCAAACTACGCGCCGTTTCCCTACGAGTCTTGCCTGTCGTTAACTCCCGTACTTCTATGTCCCACGGGGCGTTGTGGCTGTCGTAAGAATACGGCTTATTTTTAATTTCGCTGATGAAGTGAGGCAGCCCTTCGCCACTCGCCTCATAGTAGTCAATAATGCGAACCTCTTGACCATGTTGTTGAGCAAAGACCACTGACATCGAGTCATCGATTCCCAAGTCCCAATACGTTGACGTTCTTAGTTTTGGCTCCCAGGGAACTCTGCCTATTCGACCATCCGTTTCCATGCGAGTCATTTCTTTTGCAAAGTAGGCTCCTGGAATCGCCGCGTGGAACGAACAGTAATACTCCTGCTGGATCATTTGTTCATCCATTCCCTCGCGACGTTCTTCTTCTAAATCTTCTGCGCTCACCACCCTTGAACCATCTTCGCCCTCTGAATCACGAAGAGTATCTTCCACCGTCAGCTTCGAGCAAAACCACTGATCGTTTTCCTGTGCCATCTCGAACATGCGATGACCATGATTCTGACCGCGAGGCGTATATACGAATAAAGCTATGCCATCGTTTTCCCTGATAATCGGCCTGAGAAAGTCCCAGGCTTTAGGTGACATGATTGGATACTCACTAAAGAGCAGGCCAACAGGGTTTGTCCCGACGAGCCAATCCAGCCCCATGTCCGTCCCGACCAATTGATAGATGCTCCCGTTGGTGAGAGTCACCTTCATATCAGTCTCGTTCTTAGATACGATCACCTCCTTTGGAAAATGATCCATCACCTTCAGACCGTCTTTATCAATTCCGTCCCAGATAGCTTTGCGAGCCTGTCGGGCAGTTGGAAACAAATGGTAATACTGGCCCTTCCTTTTGAACATCTCTCGGATGAACAAGTTAAGACCGCATTTATCTTTTCCCGCGCGTCTGTGCCAGCAGCACACGCCTCTTTTTATTCCAGCGTCAAACGCTTTAAAGAGGGGTATCTGATATTTGCGCGGTTGGAAGTTGTAAGGTATTGTCAGTTTCGCCATTGTAATTAATTACATTGATCTGAATTTGAGTCCCGACATTGCCTTCTTCCTTCGGTGCTAGTTTTGACCACCAAGAATAAAACTCCCTTTTGTTTCTATCGTCCTTCTTGATAAATTCTGCAAAAGCCTGCTCACCGCCGATGCGCTCGAATGTCGTCATCAACTGTTGGCGAACACTCTGGCTTGAAGCTTTATCTACGCATTGCTCCAAGGGTTCGAGGCGTAAAGCTTTTACTTTTGCTTCGATTTCCCGCGCACCTTTCAACATGTCGTTCATCTTCACCTACCATCCTATAAATTCTTGACCACACCTTCTCGTTCAGCAAGCGAAACATCGAATACTGCTTTGTTATAAAATAATCTACCGCATGCGGTGAAGGGCAAGTTGTTAAAAGCGCGTGATACTCTTCTTCCTCCCTGACTCCGCCGTTACATTTCGGGGCATGGTTTTCGGCAATAATCGGATGAGCAAACACCAGCTCAGGAACTTTGTCTCCATCAAGATCGTAATAAATCGTCACGTTCCTTGGAACCTCGTTTGCGTTCCATCCAATCATGTATTTCATTGGAGGCTCGACAAACCCTGGCATTTCCATCTTCCACTGCTCATGCACTTCCGTGGCAGTTACTGCCTCTCCGCATGCAACAAGACTAGGGATGATTAACGCTATCAATAATTGCTTCAGTCGTTTTCTGATATTTCTGAACACCTAAAATGTAAATGGATAACGCATCCAGTTCCTCGTCTTTCAGACAATGCTGCCCTGTATTTTTAAAGTACAACTTCGGCTCTCCAGGTCGAATCGGGTAAGCCAGGTTCAAGCTGTAAGGCAAAGTAGAGCAGGCGCTAATTCCCGCTATTAAAAAAATCGCGAGGGTTACCCCTGTTCTTTTTTGCCAGTTTCCTTTTAAATTCTTCTTCAATCTTTGCCTTCGCACGATTGATCTTCCCGTGAATGCCTAAAGCTGCTTTCAGGCCCGAAGCCTTCTCCAGCTTTTTGCCTATCTTTATGAAATAAAATACTGCGGCTGTGCCTAAAATAATTACCGCTAAGATTGAGTACATAGCGCCCTTGCCATCATCATTACGTCCTCATGCAAATTGTCGCCCTTGCAGGCGTTGTATATCCAGACCACCATTTTGCAATTATTTTTTGTGTAACCACGTTTAGGATCAATGCGATCCACACTTGGCTTAAAAGGAGCCATAGGTTTACCGGAATCTATAAAAAATAAATTTGTTACCTCGCAAACCCCCTTTGTCAAACGCTGTTCAAACCACTCCAAGTCCAGATCAAACTTTAGATTTCTCGCTCTGGCCCTGCGCCTGACACTGTTTAAATAAACTTTAGTAGGGTTGTTTTTTTTCCAAAGTCGATTACTAGCTTTTATCTCTTCCGCGTGTGCCTGGTAATAAGCATCGCTCACTCGCTTTTGATCTGCTTTGGATGTATAAGCCAAATCTACTTCTTGGCTGGTTGCTCTGGGTCATCGCTGTTTCTGTTCTTGCCGACGTTCAAAGAAAGCCAGTTAAGAACACGCATAACCGTGTCATAAATTTCGTTGCCCTTGACCGAAGGCATGATAGCTGTCACCATGTTCGCCAGCGCAATTGTAAATGCGATGCAAGTCGCTGCCGTACTGTTTGCTAAAAATTCCATTTCATTTCCTCAGTTTTATTATTTTTTTAATGCAGCCCAATGGAATCTGCATCCTTCCTGTAATGCTCTTGTTTGCCTTGTCGCGATGTTCTACGTTAGAGAACAGCCATAAGTTATTTTCTGTCTCGCCAAGGTAATATCCAATCGTGCGGACCGGCATGTCCTTCGCGTCTTTCAACGCGTCCTTTAAATCTGTCCACGTTTCATCTCCAAGGTCAGCAGCATCTCGCCACTCGACGATAATAGGGTCTTCAACTTTTAGCTTTGGCCTTGGCAATTAGTACACCCACAAAACAGGCGATGCTTTTTTGTCATCTGAAATATCCACATGGATAAACTGCTTGTGAATTCCCATGCGATGAAATTGAGTCCTTAAGTAACCAACCAATTCATCTCTGTCCTTGGAGTTAGTGCATGAAATATCAGCAGCCTCGCCAATGAGATGCGAGCTGGTGCTGGATGAACCAGCGTTTCCATTTGATTTTTTGCATCGATAACCTGAGTTAATCCGCATTGGCTTGGCGTACATTTGCCTGACGACTTGCAAGCGGTCTATCAATTCCTCCTTAATGCTGTTTCTCCCGCAATTGCACTTGCAGGCAAATTCTTCCTTCTTAAAATGAACCCAGGTCATTCGCCTCCTAATTTTTGGATAGCCTCACCCTCTTCAAAAAACTCATCACATTGAAATAAAAACTCTGCCAGCTCTTCTTCTGGGTCAATCAGGCGGATAACCACATCCATCCCACCACCTTCCCAAATTCCCCATTCGATAGCCTTGTCTGTAAACACGCTGACTCCATTCGACGTAACCCATAGAGCAAAGCCATTCGCCTTGTGGTGCGTCGCTGTCGCCAGCGTCTTCGCCCCAAAACCATAAGCCTGGGCATTTAGTGCATCCCATAGCTAAAAACGTGTTATAAAAAATCTGCTCTTCCCAAACCTCCATGACTCCGTCACAGCCTTCCCACGGGCAGCGGTCATATGCCCTTTTGCCATTCATCCGGCGGGACAGGAGGGTCATGTTCCTCAATCTCATCAACAATCCACTGAAGAGTCTTATCGAAAGGAGTTCGCTGAATTTTCGCCCCAGAGAAATAAGAAGTCATAGCTTCCTCAAAGGCAGGAAAGGAACTGGGAACGCCAACTCCTTGCAAAGGATCAGACATTAGATACTCATTCGCGTCGTAAACGACTTCTGGGCGCGGCGCAGCTACGTCCCTGACCAATCTGAGTATTCGCTTCAATTCCTGCTGCGTTGCACCTCGTAAAGTATAATGACCTTATTTTCATTATACTCATGAGTGTATACCTTCGCAACGTACTACAAATAAAGCACTAAATTTACTGTAGAATCTGGAGTGAATTTATGATATAATCAAATTAGAGGTTTAACTAATTAAGATTAATTTATATTTATGATTAACACTGCAAAGCATTGTTTTTCTTTTTTCGCAGAAAAAAGCTATATATTCTCTTGCTTCAGCAAGAGGGAGGGCTTTAGCCCGACTTGCTTTTAAGGTTTTGATTTTCCCAGACACAAGCTTATGACCGTATGGCAAACCTCTTAAAGATTATATAAATATTTTGCCAGGGGTCTGTTCTTTTACAAGAACCAGCCCTCCGAGGCTCTTGCTCTGCGAGGCTAAAACCATTTGCCAATATAATATATATAATTAAACTCTCCTTAAACCCCTCTCTGGTACATCTCTTATATATACTTATATACATGCTTATATATATAACTATAAGATGCACTGATCGATATACCTAATATATGCGTTGAAATGAACGTGACGAAAATGGTAGAATGAACGGGATGACAACTTTTAAGCGTCTGACGGAAATGAAAAATTGGAATTTTGCGTGTGCGGGTTCATATCGAGAGAGTGGCCCAAAATTTGGGGAGTGGGTTGACTCATTTTTTTGAATCCTGAAAAGCAATTTATGACCGGCAACGTCCTATTTAGTTATATGCGCTGATTTATAACATACTATATTAATTAGAGTTACCACCCACCCCACCTTGAATGTGGGGAAATTGTGAGAAAATGACTAAAAAAAGTACTAAGACAATCCATTTTGGCAATCCAAATCCGGTTCAATTGCCGCGATCAGATAAAGGTAGGTTTTTGCCACTTAAGCCTGATCTAACCAAGAAGCACATCTATTCCAATAAGAAGCGCCGCGCCGTTTCAGTTAGTCTTACAACTCCTCAGCATCAACTACTTTCAAAAGTAGCAAGCGCTATCGGCGTATCAATGCGCGGTTTTGTTTGTGCAGCTACTTTGATGCACCTTAATAAAATTGCCCAGGAATTAGCACAGCAATCCGGCAAAGTTATCGAATAATACTTTCCTTCCATTTCACATAAATCCGGCGCTCTTATTCGCCGTATAATTGATTATTTCACCTTGGTGAATACCTGGGCATCCCTTAAAACCTCTTAAATTTCCCTTTATTTAATATTGGCAATTTGTTTTTTTGTTGACAACCCAATATAAAGCTATTATATTTCTAATATGAATACTAAAACAAAAGTTATCCAGGTATTAGTCACAGATCAACAAGAAAAGATAATATTAAAATCTATTCAAATTTTATCCAATGAATCTGGTGAGCTGTTAAGTAGGTCCGAAGGTACAAAAAGACTAGCTTTTGAAAGAGCTAAACAAATTTTAAGAGAGCATAAAGAATAATATTTTTTTGTCTTATAGCTATTAGAATTCAAATAACTTTCTAATATTACAGGAGGGCACTTATGAAAATAGTAATTCAAACAAACGAAAAGGTTGAATTAAGAGTAATTCCCAAAACTGGAAAAACATTATTAACCAATTAGCATAAAAAACCCGCCATATCTACGCAAATAGATAGGCGGGATAAATCCACATAAGGGATTTTACCTAAACTTTGTCGGAGTAGGTAATTTCCCTTGTACCAAAAAAGGGAGATTAAAACAATGTCAAAAATTAAAGGCTATGTTTTATATGAAGGGCCTAGCGCTATTAATGGCGAAAATATCGCAGCAATTTTAACCCTGGAAAGTACTAATAAAAAAACTGGCAATATGGCGCAGCTGTGGATATTGCATAAAGATATCCCGCCTCATATCGCGCAAAAAACGGGTGACGATGACGCGGTATGTGGCGATTGTCCTATAAAAAAAGAATGCTACGTTATAACTTTTCAAGGGCCGTTATCAGTATGGAATGCATATAAGCGCGGAAGTTATGTCAAATTAAATCCAGCCTTAACCGTTTCCAATATGTTAGATGAAACGCAAAAAATGGTGGATTTTATGTCATTACTGAAAAATTTAATTATTCGTTTCGGCGCTTATGGCGACCCCGCAGCATTGCCGAAATGTTTAATTAAAACGATCGCAAAAAATTGCAAAGATTTTACCGGATACACTCACCAGTGGAATAAGCGCAAATTTAATTTTCTTAAAAAGTATTTTATGGCAAGTGTTGAAACAAAAAAGCTTGCCGAAAAAGCACTTAAAAAAGGTTTTCGATATTTTCGCATAAAACCACCTGGCGCAATTAATTTTGAAAATGAAATAACATGCCCATCCGATATCGGCATTCAATGCATTGATTGCAAATTATGCAATGGCGCAAAACAAGCTAAAAATATAACGATTGAAGCGCATGGGGCACGGGCTGCGGGTATTGCATATGCTTAAAGAAATTATTCAAGATTTACTACTATTCACGCTTTTAAGCGTATTAATAATATTAATGATGTGTTTATAAAAAGGGAAATATTATGCAAAAATTTTATGTTCATGCAACGAATATTGAAAAATTTCACGGAATAATCGAAGCGGAATCATGGGAATTTTTACCAAACATTAAATTTGCATGAGAAAAAAGAACTTTTTGAAACTTTAATTTTTTCAGATGTTGTGGTGTTTAATTATGAGCATGGAACAGAAAGGGATGGGGCTAAAGTTTGCCATGTGGCGATTAGTGATGCCTACAATAAAATTATGCTCACTATTCACAAGGAAAGCAATATTAATCCATCTTATGAAACACGCAAGGATGGCGAGTCTAACTAACTTTAAAAGGAATTTACTATGACATTGAAAGAAGAAACCAGGGGCAGGCCACCGCTTGATCCAGAGGACCGCAGAAGTGAGCGCGTTACATTTCGTCTAACACCAGAGGAGCTGGCGAGTCTAACTGAGGACGCAAAAGAGCGCGGAGTAAGTCTAACTGACTTGATCTGCCACGCTCTTGCAAAACTCAATATTATTTAGCTTGTAGTCTAACTGGTGGGGTGTCGTTTATAAGCGACATCCTCTATCTTAATTATTTTTTTTGGCTTTAAACTGCTTTTTTGCTTTCTTTTTTTTGGGATACCTTCAGGTACTCCCTGGTGATCTTGCCAAGAATCAAGTCTACCGTCGCCTCATCCCCATGCTCTAAAATAGTTTTTAACTGGTCAAATATCACCTGTTCCTCCTCGTTTTCGGTTTGTTTATCTACATTGTCGAGGAGCATATTTACACTAATAGATAGTTTTTGACAAATTTTTTGTATTAGACTGAACTGAACACTTTCGTCGCGACCAATCTGGTTGTTCAGGTTGCTCGGTTTCATCTCCAGCATATCCGCCAGCTCGATTTGAGCCAGCCCTTTCTTGCGGCATTCCCTTTTTATAGCCTCCTTAATGATGCCCATAATAAATAATTATTTTTTTTATTGACAGTATATTAAATTTATTCTAAAGTATTTTTAAAATCAAAATTTAAGGATGAAAATATGAAATTTCACCATAACAATCAACTGCATACACTTAAAGATGAGGTTCCCGCAGAACCTCGTTTATGCGCTTTACCTGGTTCGTTTCCATCGGCGCCTACGTCTTGCCGACCTCCTGGCGGGTCAGGTAAAGCGCTTCTTCTAAAAGCTTATAATACTACTCTTAACGAGTGGATTGTCAATGAAATTCAAGGCTATCCAGAGTCTGTTCAAATACGGGCCATGAATCAAATGATTGAAAAACTGAAAAAGGAATATTGGTATGAGTGATACAAATACAATTATTTTGAGTATGTTTTTATGCGCCTCAGTTTTAGGGATACTTTTTATATGCACCGATCTTTTTTGGCAATTTTGGGATGAGTTGGATGCAGAGGATACAGCCGAGTTGGAAAAGTTTTTGAGGGGTGAATAATGAGTCTAACTGCCGCTCAATTAGAAGACCGCTTGAGTATGATTACCGGATCAAACGCCGGAGCAATTGAAGGAACCTCAATGTATTCTTCTGCTTATGGTGATTGGGCAATAAAAACCAGGCGCGTTGTAGATACATTCAAGGGCAATAATAAGACGGAGTTGGGCGAATGGCTGGAAGGATTTGCTGTTAAGAAATATGAGGAACACTCAGGGCGTATTTGCCGCAGGGTTCACCGCACCTTGAAGCATAAGAAATACCCTTTCATTGGCGGGCATATAGATCGATTGGTCGAAGGCGATCCAAATAGAGGGGTTGAATGCAAAGCCGTCACCGCAGACGGAATGGGCAAATGGCTGGATGAAGACGACAACTTGATCGTGCCACCGTACTATATCTCTCAAGTCAAGCATTACGCCCTGGTGACAGGGCGCATGACCTGGGACTTTGCCGTGGTCTTCACCGATGGTCGTCGCGATCCTTTCTTCAACACGATTGAATTTACCCAGGATGATATTGAGCTTTACCTAACGAGGTGCATAAAGTTCTGGGAGCATGTGACGAGCGACACACGCCCAGACGTAGACGACTCGAATGCAACCGCAACAACTCTAAAGCAGGAGTGGCGGGAAAGTGATCCAGGTCAGGTCAAGGTAGCAGACGAGACTGTTTTAACTTATCTGAAAGAACGTGAAGTTAAAAAAGAAATGAAAGAAGTTTACGCATCCCAAATGCAGTTGATGGAAAACCGCCTGCGAAATTTTTTACAGGAAGCTGACACGATAGTCTCGCCCACCGGCGAAGTACTGTGTACATGGAAGCAAACAAAAAAAGGTGATAGACGATTCAATTTTAATTTTAAAAGGGAGACAATAAATGGCGAAAAAAGAAACGCAGTTTAAAAAAGTAACGACTCCAATTGGCAAGTCCATGTGGACGAAGCTGGCTAACCCTGAAACGCGATGGGTATCATCAACGGACCCTGAATATAAGCAGGGCGGGTACTACGAGGCTTGCGTCAGGTTTACAGGCAAAGAGTCAGAAGGTCTTAAAAAATTAATTACTGAGTTGCACGAAGAAAATCTAAAAGAAGCATGCCAGATCATTCTTGACGCACATTTAGAAAAATTTCCGAAGCAAAAAGGAAAAATTAAAGATGCAGTCAAGTTTGTCCAGGATGAAACTGACATCAAGGTTAATCCCATACCAATCAAACAAATCAGAAATGACGATGGCGACCTCATCGACGTGTGGGAAGTGAAAGCCAAACAATGGGCGAAGGGTGTACAAAAGGATAAACAGGGTAATATTATTGAAGAATGGGATAACTTGCCTATAGTCAGAAATCCTCAAAACAGAAAATATGATGTTATTCCAAAAATTGGAAATGGATCGTTAATTCGGTTACAGATCGAGCTGAGTGGCTACCAGAAGCCTTCGATTGGCATTCGCATTCGACTCGTCGCCGCTCAAGTTTGGGAGTTAGTTGAATACAACGGCGGCGGCGGGTTTGACGATAGCACTTTTGAAGCTAACCCAGACGCTCCGGCTTTGGTAACAGCAGGCGAAGTTTCAGAAGAAGATGACGAAGACGATATTGATTTTTAAAAATTACGAAGAGAACACGGTTAGTTGTGCCAATGACGGTTGGCAGAAGACGTTCAACAACGAGGGACAATCCGTGAGCCGCTGGCCCAAGGCCGTGTCAAGCTCACCTTTAATTGCGGGGTAAGATGCAAAAGTTAATTTCTCTGAAACAAAGTTTAAGTTTGCTCAATGTCAATAGAAAATTTTTCAATACTAATATTCGGCCCCATTTAAAGGAAGCAAAGTTGGGGAAACACATCCTTTTTCGCCAGGGCGATTTAGAGGATTTTATCAACAGCATGTTTGAAACCCAGGAGGCAAGATCATGCGAAAACGGAAACTCCCGTCGGGGCTTATATGGCGGGGCGAAATCATTCACATCAACACAACAATCGGCAATCGAGAAGTGCGCCAAACGACTAAGACTGATAACGTAAAAGAAGCACTAACAGTCCTGGACGATCTGCGGTTTAAGCAAAGAAGACAGAGCGAAACAGGCGAGTCTGTAGGTTTGGACAAAACCTGGGCGGAAGCGTTGAATAAATATTTAGACACGACGTATCACAAAAATCAGGAAGAATTAAAAAGAAAGTTTAGATATTTAGAGTGCGTGATTCCTTTGACCATGCGGATCAAAGACATTTACAATTCCACGCTTGACCCTGTTAGGGCGGAGTTGAAAAATAAAGGCCGCAAGGCAAACACGGTCAACGATTACATTAAGGTGGTGCGCCAGGTTCTGAATAAATGCCTGGAGTGGGAAGAGGCTGGCATTCCGTGGATCACTGAGAAGCGCCATTTTGTCATGGAAAAGTTTAAGAAAAATCCTATCAAGCATATGAACCAGAAGCAGGGTACGGTCATCACTTGGGAGGAGCAGGACCGTTTGTTTGGGCAACTCCCAGTGCATCTCAAAGACGCTGCCTTGTATGCCGTTAATACAGGCGCTCGGATGGGCGAAATAACTAACTTGAAATGGAGTTGGGAAATTTATTTTCCGACGCTCAAGGTCAAGGCGTTTCGCATTCCTGGTGAGTTTCATAAGAATGAACGCCCCAAGATCGTCGTTTTAAATTCTATTGCCAAATCGATCATTGAGAAAAAGCGTGGTGAGCATCCTGAGTTTGTTTTTACTTACAAGGGAAACAAGATTAAAAGGTTAAACGCAAGTGCATGGCGAAAGGCCAGGGCGAGAGTGAATTTGACTCATGTAACTGTCCATGACCTTCGACATACCTTTGCAACTCGACTGGCGCGTTACGGAGTGAGCGAAGTGGACATAAAAATACTGCTGGGGCATGTGGTTCCAGGGGTGACTGCGACCTACGCATTCACGACTCAGGCACTCGAACCTATGATTGAAAATTGCGAAAAAGTAGTTGGCAGAAAACCTATGACTTTTCTCGAAGCAGGCGAATTTAAGGAGTTTTACGAAGAAAAAACCGCACAAAAACCGCACAAACCGTTACTTTTTTCTGGAGTGTCAAATGATTGACCATATAAATTATTGTTTTTTAATGAGAAAATTGGTCGGGATGAGAGGATTTGAACCTCCGACCCCTCACCCCCGAAGCGAGTGCGCTACCAGGC
>Ga0209992_10001194_pt1 | contig 28930 bp, 30 predicted proteins | sample 2SBtaG_2_FD_182564 | JGI IMG/M metagenome (GOLD analysis project Ga0209992, IMG submission 182564) | Deep subsurface microbial communities from Kolumbo volcano to uncover new lineages of life (NeLLi) - 2SBTROV12_ACTIVE470 metaG (SPAdes)... | ecosystem: Environmental > Aquatic > Marine >... | reverse complement strand
CCAATCACGTCTTGTGCCCTGGGGCCTTCGAGACGAGTCCTCCCATGAGTGGCGACCACTTCCCGGCTTGGCAGAACTGCGGGTTCTACGATCGTGCGGTCAGAGACGAAACGGCGACCCACTCTCTCGAGCATGGCGCGGTTTGGATTGCCTATGATCCCGACCTCGAAACAGCGATGGTCGACGAGATCCGGGCTCTCACCCAAACCGATGATCATTTTTTGGCCGCGCCGTATCCCGGACTAAAGAACCCGATCGTCTTGTCGGCCTGGCAGAGGCAGGTAGCCGTTGACACGATCTCTGATCCGGCGGTAGCGAGCTTTGTGGCCGATCAGCTTGGGCGGGTGTCAAAGACCGCTCCCGAGGCGGGTGTCAGCTGTGAAGGAGGCGTAGGGGAACCCGGCGGCGACCCTGATCTGCAGTACGCCGAAGCCTACGAGTACTACCGCTCCCAGTAGCTCAACTAGTAGGGCTGGACCCGCTCGATCAGATTGTCGTGGATATGGCCGTTGCTGGCCACCCCGGAACCTCTAGCCCATGTGTCGGACCCGACATCGCCTGATGCGGCACTGAACTTGCCACCTGCTTCGGTGATGATCACCGACATTGGGGCCAAGTCCCACGGGTTGGCTTGGGGATCGATCATGGCGTCGGCGCGGCCGGTGGCCACGAGGGCATAGCCGTAGGCATCACCCCAGGTACGAACAGTGGCGGGGGACTGGTGTAGTCGCTGGAGTGCGGCGTCGGGCCAGTATCCAAACCCGCTGGTCATTACGTACGCCTCTTCGAGGAGGCGAGTTGTGCTCACCGCACAGGGGCGGTCATTGACGGTGGCGCCGCGGCCGCGGCCCGCTGCCACGACCTCGCCGAGAGCTGGGAGATAGATCACTCCTACTGCCGGACCGTGTTCGTCGACGAGGGCAATCAGCGTTGCATATAGCGGCACGCCTCGGGCAAAGGCTTTGGTTCCGTCGATCGGGTCCACTATCCAGGTACGACCGGTGGTGCCGGATTCGTCGTGGTGCTCTTCGCCCATTACCGCGTCGTCGCCAAAGGCGCTCCGCAATTGCTCGCGCACGAGCGTCTCGGCCGCGAGGTCGGCGCGGGTAACGGGGGTGCCGTCGGTTTTGTGTCCGACGTCCAGGTCTGGGTTCTGAAACCATTTGAGGGTTGAATCGCCGGCTATACGAGCGAGTTCGGTCGCGAAAGCAAGATCGCTGGGGTTGGCGGCGGGGACGGCGGGGCCGGGGTCAGTCATGAAGTCGATGGGCCAGATGCTGATGCCGGTCGTGGTCGGCGCGGAAAGAACCCCGATGTGCGATCGGCGTAAGTGTCGTAGCCTTGGCGTCGTTTTCGCAGGCCTCGTTCGAGCATGGGGACTCCGGAGACCTTCGTGAGCATGAAGGTCATGACCAATGGTCCGATAATTACGATTCGGGCGTCAGATGTTTCGGCGGCGACCAACCAGAGTCCCCACCACACGCAGAAATCGCCAAAGTAGTTGGGATGGCGGGTGTAGCGCCAGAGGCCTTCGTCCAGGATCTTTCCGGCATTGTCAGGGTTGGCCTTGAACCGTGCCAGTTGGCTATCGCCCACCGTTTCAAAGAACAAGCCGATGCCCCAGACAACAACACCGACCACTGCCAGGGGACCAACGCGAGGATCATCTGGGGTCATGGCCAGTTGTATCGGTGTGCTAACGACGAACATCACGATGCCATGAAACGCAAACACCGTTACGAGGCTCTTTAACGCAAAAGATCTACCTTGGCGCCGTCGCATTGATTGATAGCGGTAGTCCTCGCCCTTGTTGTGGTTCCGCCAATAAAGGTAGGCAGCGAGGCGGAGGCCCCAGATACTGGTCATCGCCACCAAGAGGTTGGACCGATCAGACTCGCCATCGCCGATAATCCAACCGGTCCAAGCAATGGCCACGAAACCGAGTCCCCACACGATGTCGACAATGCTGGCGTTCTTGAGTTTGAGGCTGAGTAGCCAAACCGCCACCATCAACACCGCTACGACAATGCCGCTAGCGGCCAAAACATCTGCGTGGTTAGTCACGGGCTTGTCCTTCTAGTTGTTGATGGATCCACTCGTCCATTTCGAGCCATCGGTCGATGAACCAGTCGACGAGTTCTTCGTCGTCGCCGGGGAGGCTATTGCGGTCGTAACGCGTGGCGTGGATCTGGACAGGACGATCAGAGGTGATGGTGTTGCTGATCTCTTTGATAGAGGCGCAGCCTTCGAGGCCAACGTTGGACATGATCACCACGTCGGCGGCCGGCGCCCCTTTGAGAAGCGCCAATGTACCCGCAGGCCGGGGCGGCAATACGTACCGCAAGGCGTCGGCCTTTTCGGCGAGTTTCGGCCGAGTTTTGGCCAGCCTTTCTATAGCCCGAACATGACGTTGCGGAGTTCGAAAGGTGCCCTCGGGGAAGATCACGCCGGTGGACTGGTCATTGATCCCGGCCGCCAGCGACTCGATCCGGTTGAACATCGGCGATCCCGGTTGTGGTGCTCGATCGATCCAAACGTTGGGTGTGCGGTTGCCGATCAGATCCATCGCCGGCGCCCACTGAAGATCTTGTTTGAGGGTGTAACGCGGTTGAATTCCAACCCGGTGCAGTGCTATCAGCGGCACGATGGCGTCGATGTGGCTGGCGTGGCGGCCGACGATGATGGCGTTGCCAGGGGCGAGGGCCTCTGGATTCTGGGATATGAAATCGATGCCCGCGAATCGATGAAGGTTCCGCAGGTGTTGTTCGGCCCACCAGAATTCGAGGGCGTAAGCCGTGGGGATCCGTTTAGGAGATTTCTTGCGACCGACGTACCAAAGGGCGATGGCCGCGGCGCCAATAACGCTGGCTGCTTCGGTCGCCAAGGTTGCCGTTATCAAGAGCCACACCCGGCTGCGGCGACCGCGGCGCGACCCAGTCGACGCGTCGATTACCCATAACAACGGGGCGACGACCAGGGACAGCACAATCATCACCACCGCGAGGGCGGAGACCGTGGTGATCGAGATTGGTCGACGAATTGCGGGGCGAGGAAGGCGGGCCACGGATCAAGACCGTACTGTGAGTGCATGTCCGATGCTTCTTTGTGGTCGCCGAGCCCCCAGCGAGTGGCCGGCTCGAACCTCGCTCGATTCCAACGATTCGTCGGTCACGCTGTGGGCGTCGAAGACGAGGTCGACTATCCCGCGATACATCGATGGTCCATAGCGAAGCCCGAAGAGTTCTGGGCTGCGGCATGGGATTTCTGCGGCGTGATCGGGGATCGAGGCGAGCGTCTTGTCGAACCGGCCGACGAGTTCCGACACACCCGATTTTTGCCTGACGCAACCCTCAACGTTGCCGAGAACTTGTTGGGCGATGCCACCGACGACATGGCGATGATGTTTCGGGGCGAAGACGGCGAATCGGTCGATGTCACCCGTGGCGATCTTCACCAGATGGTGGGCCGAATCCAGCAGTTGATGTTGGCCAACGGCGTCGAACCTGGAGATCCGGTGGCGGCGTGGCTGCCCAACCGGCCCGAGACCTACGCGGTGATGCTGGCGGCGGCCGGGTTGGGTGCGGTGTTTGCCAGCACCTCTCCCGATTTCGGTGTTGACGGAGTCGTCGACCGTTTCAGTCAGATCGCCCCGAAGATGTTGTTTGCTGTGCCGGCGTATTCCTACAACGGCAAACGCCACGATTGTCTCGAACGATTGAGCGACATCAAGGACGCGTTGGCCTCAGTCAAGGAAACAGTGTTGGTCGAGCCGGGCTGGCTTGACGACGCCGACGACGCCGCTGTGATCACCCGTCGCCTCCCGTTTGATCATCCCTGGTATGTGCTGTTCTCGTCCGGCACGACCGGAAAGCCAAAGTGCATAGTTCACCGGGCCGGAGGGGTGCTGCTCAAACACCTCGTCGAGCATGTGTTGCACTGTGACGTATCGCCCAACGATCGACTGTTTTACTTCACCACGGCCGGCTGGATGATGTGGAACTGGTTGGCCTCGGGGTTGGCCACCGGAGCCACGCTGGTGCTCTACGACGGAGCCCCGACGTTTCCTGACGCCAATCGATTGTTCGACCTGGCTGACGAGACGGCAATCACGTTGTTTGGCACGTCGGCCAAGTTCATCGAGGCGTGCGCCAACGCCGGCATTCGACCGATCGATAGCCACGACTTGTCGTCGCTACGGGCGCTCACATCCACCGGATCGACGCTTTCGCCCGAAGCGTTCGAATGGGTGTACGACGCTGTAAAACACGATCTGCACTTGGCATCGATCTCGGGTGGTACCGACCTTTGCGGATGTTTGGTCCTGGGTGATCCGACTCGGCCGGTTTATGCCGGTGAGATTCAGGCCCCAGCGTTGGGTCTCGAAATCGATGTGGTCGATTCGAACGGTCAGTCGGCACCAACCGGTGTCGAAGGCGAGTTGGTGTGTCGCACCCCGTTCCCGTCGATGCCTCTGCAATTTTGGGATGACCCCGACGATGTTCGTTATCGCGCCGCGTACTTCGACCGATTCGAAGGCTTGTGGCATCACGGCGATTTTGTGGCCAGGAGCGAACATGGCGGCTTTGTGATCTCGGGCCGCTCCGACGCCACCCTCAATCCCGGTGGTGTCCGTATCGGAACCGCCGAGATCTACCGCCGTGTCGACACGATGCCCGAGATAGACGAAAGCGTCGTGGTTGGTCAGCCTTGGGACAACGACACCCGGATTGTGCTGTTTGTGAAGATGGCTGCCAACTGCGAACTCGACGAGGCCCTGATCCAACGCATCAAAGGCAAGATTCGCGCCGAGGTCACGCCTCGCCACGTGCCGGCGGTTGTCGCCGCCGTCCCCGACATTCCCCGCACGAGGTCGGGAAAGATCACCGAATTGGCGGTCCGAGACGTGATAGTTGGACGGGCTTTACACAACGTCGAGGCCCTTGCCAATCCCGAAGCGCTCGAGTACTTCCGCGATCGTCCCGAGTTACGGCGTGGGGACCCGAAACGCGGGGGCTTTGGGAAATAGCGCCCGCATCCGGTGCGGGACCTCGAATGGTTTCCATGTGCCAACCGGCTGAGCCAGACGATCAGTGACCACTATGAGCGCCGAGGGATTGTGACCGAGCCCGCAGTGACTGCCGTAAACCTCGACGTTCTCGGTTTGTGGGAGGTGGCGGTTGAGGCAGTGATGCCAGCGAACGACCCCGTCGGTTCGGGTGTAGATCGATGTTGCCGGCACTTCGAGCGGCTCGCGAATATAGGACGGCACCCGCATTTCGAGATGAGAGGCGTGACGGTGGCGAAGGGCGCTGTAAATCGGCGAAACCGCGGAATCTTCGGGTGATTCGATCTGAAACGGGCTACCAAGCGTGATGACTTGGCGAATCGTATGAGGGGCGAGCCGAGCGAGTTCGCGGGCGAAGATGCCACCCAAACTCCACCCGATGATGTCGATACGACCATGACGAGCGTGGAGTTCGTCGAGTCGTTCGACAATCCCATCGAGAATCTCGGGGGTAGGACCAAGGTTGCGGCCCAGTTCCCACCCGTAGGTGGTGTGGCCCAGCTTCGAAAGTGTGGTGCGCAGCGGAACGGTTGACCCGTCACCGCCGAGGAAACCAGGCATCACAAAAACCGGTCGATTTCCGCGAGGCAACCACCGACGCATGAGCGGTGCGGTGGCCGCGTAGGTACCAAGTTCGGGCACGGCGCGTAGTTCCGCGACCGCTCGCAGCAGGTTTCGAGCAGAGGGCATTACCTTAATGGTGCCAGAAAGTGACGTCAGAGGCACCGTCCGCCATGATGGGAAAATGTCAGGCCACGATTTGGTAATACGCGGTGCCACGGTAATTGACGGGACGGGCGGCCCCCGTCGGGGTGCCGACGTTGCTGTTGATGATGGTTTAGTGAGCGACGTCGGACGCGTCGACGGTAAAGGAAATCGGGAGATCGACGCTGACGGTGCGCTGCTGATTCCGGGATTTGTCGACATCCACACCCACTACGACGGTCAGGCCACGTGGGAAGACACGATGCAGCCATCTTCTTGGCACGGTGTCACAACCGCGGTGTTTGGGAACTGCGGAGTCGGGTTCGCGCCGGTCCATGCCAGCGATCATCAGCAGCTGGTCGAGTTGATGGAAGGGGTCGAGGATATTCCGGGCACGGCCCTCCACGAAGGTTTGCCGTGGACATGGAACTCGATGCCGGAGTACCTCGACGCTCTCGATGGGCCCAAAGACATGGATATCGCCGCGCAGGTCCCTCACGGGGCACTGCGCCTTCATGTGATGGGGGAGCGCGGTGCGGTTCGCGACACGGCAACGCCAGACGAGATTGCCGAGATGGGTAGTTTGGCGGCCGAAGGCATTCGAGCCGGGGCGCTCGGCTTCACTACGAGTCGCACAACCAATCACAAAACGGCCACCGGCTACTTCACCCCGACGCTGACCGCGGCTCGCCAAGAACTGGTTGGTATTGCCGAAGCGATCGGAACTACCGGCGCCGGGGTGTTGCAACTGGTGAGCGACTTCGGCGACTTGCACGGCGAGTTTGCCATGTTGCGAGCAATGGTCGAATCGTCGGGGCGCCCGCTCAGCTTTTCTCTCGCCGAGAGTCCGCGTGGCTATGGGTTTCATAGGGCCTTGCTGGCCGAGATCGAACAAGCCCAGGCCGACGGTTTGTCGATTACCGGGCAAACGGCGGTGCGGCCCATCGGTGTCCTGCTCGGTTTCGAGTGCACGCTCAACCCGTTCATGCGCAACCCCGTGTACCGCGAGATTGCCGAGCTTGATTTAGCGACCCGTACTGCGATGCTTCGTGATCAGGCCTTCCGCGACCGCCTGCTTAGCGTCGCCAACGACCAGCGTGAGGGTGATCTGCTGGGGGGTCGACTCATCCACAAATACGAGTTGATGTACGTCTTGGGCGATTCGCCGAGCTACGAACCAGACCCCGCCTCCAACATCGCGGCTCAGGCCGAGCAACTCGGTGTGAACGCGGCTGAGGTTGCGCTCGATGCGCTACTCGAACACAACGGCACTGCGATGCTCTGGTTGCCGTTCACCAACTTTGGTCAAGGCAATCTCGATGGCACCCGCGAACTTTTGACTCATCCGTACACCGTCCCTGGTCTCAGTGATGGTGGCGCTCATGTCGGAACAATTTGCGACGGCTCGTTCCCGACCACGCTGTTGCAGCATTGGGGCCGGGACCGTGATCGGAACCTGATCGACTTGGAGTTCTTGGTCAAACGTCAATGCCGCGATACCGCTCGGGCGGTCGGGTTGGGTGATCGAGGGGTGCTGGCGTCCGGCTATCGCGCCGACATCAACATCATCGACTTCGACCGTTTGCGAGTTCGACAACCCGAACTGGCCTACGACCTTCCGGCCGGCGGCCGGCGGATCGTCCAACGCGCCGATGGCTACATGCATACGCTGGTCGCCGGAGTCGAAACATACCGGGAGGGCGTCGACACCGGCGCTCGCCCCGGTCGACTCATCCGCGGTGCGCAACCGCAGCCAGCATGACCCCAACCCTGCTCGAGACGAACTGCCAATGGACCGCGGCCGACGTAGCCGACCCGGCGGCGTGGACCTACCAGCTGAGCGAGGACGACATAGACGAAGTCGAATCAGCGCTGGCTATCGCGCGCGCCGAGTGTCGCGATGTGCTCGACGTGAGGCGAGACAACTTTCCTCTTCCCGGCCTCGCCGTTGTTCTTGGTCACATCACCGAAGAACTGATCAACGGCCGCGGGTTCCAGCGAATCAGTGGGCTTCCAGTTGAGCGGCTCGGATTCGACAACGCGTCGTGGGCTTACTGGGGGATAGGGCTTCACCTCGGAACCCCCTGGCCCCAAAACGTCAAGGGTCACCTGTTGGGCGACGTCAAAGATCAAGGCAAGCGCTTGGACGACCCGACCGCTCGCGGCAACGAGTTGGGCGGTGTTGCTCAGCCCTTCCATTGCGATGGGTCAGATCTGGTTGGTTTGATGTGTCTCGACCCCGGCGTGACCGGCGGCGAAAGCATGATCGCCAACGCGGTGACCGCTCACAACTTGCTGGTCTCGTCAGATCCCGACCTAGCGGAGGTTCTTTACGAAGGCCTGCCGTACGATTTTCGGGGCGAGCAGCGCAAAGGAGGGGCACCGTTCTACTTCGTCCCAGCCTTCAGCGAGCACCACGGTCGGCTGTTCGTTCGTTACATCCCGCCTTACATCAAAGCCTCTCAGCGTCATCAAGACGCACCTCGACTCACCGATCAGCAACGCGCCGCGATGGCCAAACTCGACGGATTCATAGAAGATCCCGACAATCGAGTGGAGATGAGCTTCGAGGTCGGAGACATGCAGTTCGTGAACAACTATCACGTCTTGCACGGGCGGCGAGCCTACGAAGACGATGTCTCATCCGGTCGAGTCAGGTGGCTCAAACGTCTTTGGCTGGCCACCGATCGGTTGGGTCCTGATGATCGACCGGCCCGTTTCCAGTCGGCTGGCGCTACTGCTCACTGGAGTTCGTCACGCACTCAGGCGTGAGCTAGCCTCGAACTCTTCCCTTCTCTTGGAGAACTTGTGACTACTTTTCATGACTTTTCGATGACGTCCTTGGAGGGCGACGAGGTTGCGTTGGGCGATTTCGCCGGCTCGCCGTGTCTCGTCGTCAACGTTGCCTCCAATTGAGGACTGACGCCTCAGTACGCAGGTCTGCGTACTCTTCATCACGAAGACAACGGACTGCAGGTTCTCGGGTTTCCGTGCAACCAATTCGGTGCGCAAGAGCCCGGTGATGCCGAAGAGATCCGATCGTTTGTCACCGACAACTACAACATCGATTTCCCGATGTTCGCCAAGATCGAGGTCAACGGCGACGGCGCGTGCGATCTCTACAAGTGGCTACGTTCCGAGCAGCCCGGGGATGGCGAAACGTCCGATATCGGCTGGAACTTCGAGAAGTTCTTGATCAACGCCGACGGTGCTGTTGTGGCCCGGTTGTCGCCGATGGTTTCGCCCGAAGAAGTAAGCGAACAACTGGCCGACCTGCTGGCCTAGGTAGGTGTTCTTCCTTCGAGGCGGCGAGTCGTGGCGCGATCCCTTCGGGACTTACGCCGAACTTCGCGACTCGTCGCCGGTTCATCGGGTCGAAGGTACCGAACAAACTCCGACCTACTTTGTTCTGTCGCGCTTCGACGATGTCTATAACGCGGCCCGCGACACTGCGACCTTTTCGTCGGCGCAGGGCCTAACACCCGATGCCGATGGCATGGACATGTTTGGCGACAACGCCACCCCGATCGTGATGATGGATCCCCCGGATCACACCGCCATGCGGCGACTCGTGAGCCGCCCCATGACCCCTCGGCGGGTCGGGCTAATCGAAGACGCGGTGACCGAATTTGTTGATGCCCGCCTCGACCGGGTGGCCGACGCGGGCGGTTCGCCGGTCGACATCATCGAGACGCTGTTCAAGCCGCTGCCAAGTTTCGTGGTTGCGCACTATCTGGGGGTACCGGTCGAGGACCGCGGCAAATTCGATCGCTGGACGAGTGCCATTGTTGCCGCCAATGCCCAGGGTGATATCGGTGGGGCCATGGACGCGGCGATGGAGCTGTTTGGCTACGCCAACGAACTAATCGATCGTCGCAAGACCGAACCGGGCGACGATCTCGTAACCGACCTTGTAGAAGTAGGCGAAGACATTGCTTCCCCGATGTGGATAGTTGGCTTCGTTTTCACCATGGTTACCGGCGGCAACGACACCATCACCGGGTTGCTCGGCGGAGCAGCCGATCTGCTCACTGCCAATCGCGATCAACGCCACCGTCTGGTCTCGGATCCAACGCTGATAGCCCCGTCGATCGACGAGTTCCTGCGGCTGACCTCTCCGGTGCAGAACCTTGCCCGCACGACCACTACCAACATCAAACTCCACGACGTCGACATTCCCAAAGACACCAAAGTCATGTTGCTCTACGGGGCTGCCAACCGTGACGAACGAGAGTTTGGCGTCGACGCCGAATTGCTCGATGTCGGCCGCTCCATCGACAAGATCATGAGCTTTGGTTACGGAGCCCACCACTGCCTCGGTGCGGCCGCGGCCCGTCTGCAAGGCAAAGTTGCGCTGGGCCGGCTCCTGGCTCGATTCCCCAACTTCGCCGCCGACGCCAACGCCGGTCGATACGCCCCCGGCGGCTTCGTCAGGCGATTCGAATCGCTTCCCCTGAGCGCATCGTGAACAATGGCGCCATGACCCGGCCCCTCACACCAGACCAACTTGTCGAACTCGAACTGATCAAACGCTGCAAATACAAATACCTTCGTTTGGTCGATCAACATCGGTTCACCGAACTCAACGAAGTCATGACCGACAACTGCAGCGCCTCCTACAGCGACGGCAAGTACTCCTTCGACGGCCTCGAGGCCATCATCGCATTTCTCGAAGAATCGATGAGCTCCAACGAGTTTCTTTCCAGTCACGCCTGCCATCACCCCGAAATAGATCTCACCGGCACCGATTCGTCAGGACAACAAACGGCCACCGGAATCTGGAAACTCGAAGACCAAGTCATTGTTGGTGACTACGGAGTCAACCTTCGCGGCGCGGCTTTCTACCAAGACACCTACGTCAAAACCGTCGACGGATGGAAGCTCAGCCACACCGGATATCAACGCACTTTCGAAGAGATGTGGCCCCAATCCGGGATCGACGGCTTGAGTCTCCATGCCAACGGTTTCACCGGCATGAGGAAGTGACCCGTTTCGAGACGTGGTCGATCGCGGCGGTCAACCTCACCGAGCACGCCGACAACCCCGTCCACACCGTTGCCGGTGGGCTGGCCGCCGGATTCGACGGGGCAGTCGTTGCCGGCACCACAATCTTTGCCTACCTCACGAGACCGATCGCCCAAGCCTGGGGACCTGATTGGATCAGTCGCGGCGGTCTCGAAGTGTGGTTCCGTGGGCCAGTGCTGGCTGATGAACGGGTGGTTGTGAGCGAAGACTCGGCCGGCATCACCGCCACCGTCGACAGTCGGGTCTGTGCCGTGCTACACCCAGTCTTAGAGGCCGACACCCCCGAGCCGCCCGGCGGCAAACGTCTCGAGCCGGTCGGCTTCGAGCTCACCGACCGCTGGACCGGATACGCGGCCCGGGCCGGAGAAGACCTCGATCTTTACCGCACCCATGATCTGGTTCATCCCAGCGTTTGGCCGTGTCTCGCCAATCGAATCTTCGCCCGCCAATTGGTTGATGGGCCTTGGGTCCACACGCGCAGCCACATCACCCACCTTGGCGTGGCGCGACCTGGAGCAACAGTGATAGCCGAACCGTTCGAGATCGATCGCTTCACCACGCGGACGGGCGAACGGGCCATAGTCGATATTCGCTTCACGATCGACGACCAGCCAGTTGCTCGCGTCGAACACGAAGCGATCGTTCGGTTGAGCTAAGAACCGGGTTGCGTCACGATAGTGGCGGAGCGTCAGGCGGCAGAACCGTACGCGAGCCGTCGCTGTTCACAATGTTTCGGTGAACATCGCCGTAGTTGTTTTCGGTCCACTCCACGAGACGACCATCAGATGATTCGGTCCACCCACTCTTGCGTGCCCCACTCGACTCGGTAAACGAACGAGTGCGCTTCCCATCTTTGTCGACGGTTTCCTCGTAGTTGACGCCGTCGCCCGGAAGGCTGGATGTTGTCGAACCGTCCGGGTTGCGAGTCCGGTGCCACTCGTTGCCGTTGGCGTCGATAGCCGAATCACCTACGTCGCGGTTCGGATCGATCCCCGGACCGGTTACCTCGGCCTGGATCTTCTCCCAGTTGAGGTCCTCCGGGTTGGTGTCAATCGGAGAGCCGCCGGGGTCGCGTTCGGGGCCACGGTCCTCGGGCGGTATGCCCCTCGACTGAGGGGCGGTCGACGCGCCACCGCTTCCGCCCGTCGGAGCAACAAGACCGCCCGGGGCGGGAGGTGTGTCGGTGGGTTCCGGTGTTGGCTCATTGGCCGGTGAGGCGTTGCCGCGTTCCATGTGCGTTCCTTCTTTCGAGAAAGGGGTTAGCCCGGGCTACCGGTGATGGTTATGCCGAGGTCGACGGGGGTGATAAGCGGACCGGTTGGATCGGCCCCGTATACGTCGGCGGCAGATTGTTCGGGCGCGAACGTCCCGTCGTGACGGAAAGCCGTGGTCTGGGCACCGGTGAGGTTGGGCATCTCGTTGGCTGCAATGAACCAAACGATGGTGTTGTCACTAATGACGGCCCGAAACGAAGACGCCATCGGGTTGTCGAAGCTGCCGGCGTACGCCCTCCCCGTCCACGATCCTCCGCGGTAGTCGAGGGTGTACCACGTGTCGGTGCCTTGGTAGATGTCCCAATCGAACGGGTCTCTCGGGACCCAGTTGTTAGCCGGATCCCCGTCGCCGTCGACCACCGCCGAATAGGTATAGACCCAGCCATCGTTGGCAACCGGACCGCTCAACGTTTGCACAATCATCACGACCTCGTCGCCAGGAACATCAAGCACCTCGTGCTGTGAGCAAACTGTTGTTACGTCTTCGACGGTCTCGCCGCACTCAAAGACGCTGTTGTTGAACAGCCCGTCGGCCCGGGCTTGATCGACTCCGAACGACCCGACGAAGACGTCCCAAATGTCGACGTCGTCGCCGGGGTTGCCGGCAAGCGCGTCGCTGATGCTGAAGAAGAGGTCGAACATGTCGTCCTCCAGCATGTATTCGACGATGTCGACGGCTTCTTGCTCGTCGAATCCCACGTCGATCAGGATGTCGAACAAAGAGTCGTAGTGAGGTGGCACCTCAACCGGCTCGACGGGCTCGACGGGCTCGACGGGTTCTACGGGTTCGACCTCTACCGGTTGCACCGAAACCAGAGGTTCTTCATCGCCGCCGCCGATCTGGCTCACTAGTACGACGATCGGAATGATCGACACCAAGGCAATAAGGATCGGCCACCACGGGAAACTACCGATGATCTCTTCCTCCGGTTCCTCGATTGGCGGCAAGAACTTCGATGGCCGCGCCGGGGGATCACCGGCATCGCCGCCGGTCGTAATCGTTGGTCCAGTCGTGCCCCCAACCGACTCGCCCGCACCGTCGCGAGTTCGGGTTCCCCCTACCGAACCTCCCGCCGGAGTGCTTGGCGGCGGCCCATCAGACAACGACGGGGCAAGGCGCATCACGCCATCGCGGTGAGGTTCAGGAGGAGCCAACGACTCCCACCCCGTAAGGCGATCGTAGTAACCGACCCTGGCGGTCGCGTGTTCAAAGCGGCCGAGACCACGACCTCGATCGCGGCCACGAAGCACCCGCCCGATCGTTCGGTCGAGCGACCCGCCGCGCAGATCGTTGACGTACTGGCCAAGCTGCTCACGCGGAACAGCAACGTAGGCATCGCGCCTGCCCGCTAGACAAAAAACCGTGTGCGCCCAAGTCGCGACCACGACCGAAGCTGTGAACGACGGCCTCACAACCGGATCGGTCAATCCTGTCTCGACCGTGAGCGGCGCAGTCCGAGAAACAGTCGCGGCCCGGTCGTGAGCTATCTCACACGGCAACGACCGAACGCCGCTGATCATGTCATCAGCCGCAACCAAATCATCAGGACCGCACAAACCAAGCAGGCCATCCTTGGCCTGCTTCCAACAACGTTCCAGATGATCCTGAGCAGTGACCACCGTGTTCGTGGTGGCCGTTACCAACTCTGCGTCGCGGCCCTCCACATACAAGTCGCCACCAAACGCCGCCCGATCGACATACCAACCAAACCGGTCGTTGGCCGTCGCAACATCAACCGCTATCTCATCAACCGAGTAACCCCCATCGATAATCGTGCGAACACCGCCGAGGGCCATAGCCGCAGCCGCAGTCAAGAAATCGCCGCTGGCATAATCGAGTCCGAACTCCAACCGATTATGACGGGGACGAATCAACAAGCCCAACGACTCCGAACTCTCGGTCAAGAGCATCAATGCCGGAGCAAACGTACGAGCGAACCGCCGCGCCACCTCGTTCACTCGATCTGGCGGCACCGAAACCGAAAGATGAGTCGACATCCCAACCAGCACACACTTATCACCCACCGCGTCTTGCAAAAGATGGCCGCCGTGAGCAGCCCACTGATTCAAAACATCGCCAAACCCCGGCCGCGCCAGCACCGGGGGACACGCATACTCGGCCTCCGCCCCGTCGGCGGTAACCACAACACCCGACCGGGTACGGACCGCGTTGCGATCACCAGGATCGGCCACCAGTCCATCCACCGCGCCGGTCCCCAAAACCGAACGAAAATCGACGGCCTCGCCGCCTCGCGAAACAACGAACTCGTGCTCCAAGCCGAGAAGCATGACCTATTCCTCGAGACGGGTCAGCGAACCATCAGACTGAGCCTCGAACCAATAGCCGCCGATTTCCAGGACGCGGGTTTCACCCGGACCAGGTGGCGTTTCCAGGCCGTCGACCAACGTTCCAGTCGTTGCTTCGGCCCACGTGACAATCTCGCCGTTGTCATCCACAAACGGGACCCTCATGGTCCCGTCCTCGAGTTCCTCGACCTGATCAAAATCGAGCATGTCCCAGCTCACCTCAGGTTCATCTCCCGCGCTACCAGGATTCGCAACCGACGAAGGACCACCACCAGCGCCCGCTACACCCGATCCACCAGCGTGCCCGACTCAGAACCACCACCACCCGTAGGCTGATTTCCTCGCTCCATCACGAACCCCAAACCCTCGAAAGCTGACGAACGCCAATGTGCCAGACAGCCGTCACCGAACTGTCATCGACACCAACACCGGGCGGCGGTTTTGTGGGTCCGCCCTAGGCCGGGCGGCAGTACCCGTGATAGGTCGCCGTCTCGAACGGCGATTCCTCGAACGTCTCAGGATGAAACACCGACCGATCAATCGTCGAAATCGGCCCCAAATACACATGCACCGCCCGCGCCCGCTCATGCAACGGCGCGCTGATCGCATGAATTGCATCGGCACCCAACACAAGGACCTCGCCCGCCTCGAGCAGCCGCCCCGGCACCGCCCGAACGCCATCATCACCACGCACAAAAAAGCGCTGCTGCTCGCAACCCTCGAAACACCCGATGAACGCATTGATCAAATGATCATGAGGCGGCTGCAAGACCCCAGGCAACGTATCGACCGTCATTACCGCCACCGAGTCATCCTCAAAAAAGACACGATCCCCGCCCAACGCCAAACCAGAAGGAGTTACATCCACAACCTCATTCGGCTCAAGCATCGAGGCAAGCTCGACCGGGTTCGCCACCAACTCGCGCAACAACGCCGCGATCCGCTCACGAGCATCATTGCCTGCGGCGGCCTCGCGACACGCGTCCACGAACTTCGCCATGACCAGTGGTGTTTCCATCGACTAATCCTGCCACGACATCTACGCTGCGAACTCATGGCGTGGCTGACCCAAGCGCAAATGATCGAAATCGACCGGGTCATGATCGACGAACTCGGCATCACCCTCGTGCAAATGATGGAAAACGCCGGCCGCAACCTCGCGCAACTCGCCCTAGATCGTTACCAGCCCTCGACCGTCGTGGTTGCCGTTGGCTCCGGGGGCAACGGCGGGGGAGGCATGGTTGCGGCCCGCCACCTCGCCAACCGAGGGATCAACGCGATAGTGACCACCACCCGTCGTGTCGACGAAATGTCGGGAGTTCCCGCTCGCCAGATCCAAATCCTCGACCGACTAGGAGTGCCAATCCTCCCAATTCTCGACGGTCATGAACTTCCCGAACCAGATCTTTGGATCGACGCGGTCATTGGATACTCCCTCAACGGTGCCCCCACCGGGCCCAGCGCGACACTCATCGATGTGATGAACCGGTCGCACGCGCCAATCCTGTCGCTCGACGTGCCGTCGGGCATCGATGCCACCACCGGTCAAAAACCGGGTGTAGCCGCAAACGCCGACGCAACGATGACCTTGGCTGCTCCCAAACAGGGACTCGCCACCGCGGTCGAAACAGGCGCTCTGTTTGTCGCCGACATTTCGCTGCCACCCGCGGTTCTTCAAAGCTTCGGGGTTTGTCCCCCCGACTTCTCAAAGACCAGCGTCGTCGCCATCAAACGATGACCTAGTTGGCGACCGGTCCGCCGTTGTGACCTGGCCATCGACTCCCACCAATCACATCGGCGTGAGCCATGAACGAATCCGGGTCGAGAGGGCCGGCGTTGGAAATGTCGCGGGCCATCATCTTGTTGGTGACCAGTCGGGCCGAGAGTTGCTCCTGCATGGGTAGATAGCGGGCCACCGGATCCCACGGCGAGTCGAGCAGTTTGAGATCGCCGTCGAGCTCCTCCACATGAACGGTCTCCATCGTGGTCGCCACATCGACAACTACCGGGTCGAAATCGAAGCCGTCCGCGCCACCAATCGCACGCGAATATTTGGTCCACCACTCGTGTTCGGTGTGATCCCCGACCCGCGGTTCGGACTCGCCGGTCACGGTGCCTTCGAACTCGACAAACGTGTAACCCTGATGAATTGCCCGTGCCCCGACGGCCGACCCGAGCCTGAAGTAGCGGATATCGCAAAGATACTTTGGTTGACCGTTGCGTTCCCCGCTGATGAAAACGGCGTTCTCCTGATCGATGCCCATACCCAGGTTGTAGACGCCCTCGACTCCGTTCCACGCGGCCGGAACCTTGATCGAAACGCCGTACTCGGGTTCGCCCTGGATGGGCACACAGTAAACGCCAACCGTCACTGTGGAATCGTCGACCGTTTCGAGTCCGGGTGGCAGGAGCGGGCCAATGTTGCTGGGGTCGGTTCGGTAGGTGACCACCAGTTTGGGCCAACCGGAGACCTCTCCGTTTCGATTGGTCGGTGCGTTGCTCATGATTCTCCTGAACGGGTAGGGCTACTGAGGAAGGCGTCGATGACGGCTTGGACCGACTTGTCGAACAAGCGGGGTAGTTCGGTCGATGGTCGTCGCTGTTCGGGCGGTATCGATGACTCGTCGCGCAAGGCGTTGAGCAAAAACCCGCCAACCGTCGCAAGAATGGCGCGGAGGGCATCGTCGGCTCGTGCCGGCGACAACCCCGCGGCGTGCAGCTCACGAAGCAGCGCCTCCTCCAACGGTAATTCGAGAATAGAAGTAGTGCCGGTCTGGTGAGCCAGCGAAGTGATCGCCCGGTTTTCGAGAGCAGCGTCCCAAATGTGGCGCGCCGCGGCCATCACGCGGGTGCGTGGCGTGCGGGCCGTGACTTTGCGAGTGGCCTGCAGGATCGACTGCAACCGAACCACCTCGGTTATCAGTTCGTCGCGGCTGCCAACATGCCAGTAGATCGTGGTGGTGGTCACGCCCAACTGGCCGGCCAGTCGCCGCATGGTGAGCGCCGAGGGTCCCTCGCTGACCACCAGGTCGAGCGCCGCGGCCACCATCTGCTCGCGGTCGAGGCCGGCCCGACGACCGGTTGGTGTCGTGCTTTGGGGTGTAGAAGTTGGTGACGAAGTTGGTGACGACATGGATGGTGGTTGCCTCGAAGGCTTGCGTTCGAGGGGGTTGTTCTGTAACAGTGTGCAAGTAACACTATTACGCTGTGCAAGTCTCGGCAAGCAAATGCCGACAAGGAGATCGAAATGCCGAACCCGCTCGAAGGCGTCGACCAGTCAAACGACCCGTACATCATCGTCAGTTCCGACACTCACGCCGGCCTTCATGTCGACGAGTACCGGCCATACCTCGAGTCGTCGGTTCACGACGAGTTCGACACCTGGCTTGCCACTCGCCACGAACACCGGGCGATGGTCGAAGAGATGAACGGCGAATACGTCGAACAGTGGGAGCGCGAAAACGAACGCGGTCTCAAAGGTTCGTACGACCCCGAGATTCGCGACGAGGCACTCGACGCTGATGGCATTGCCGGCGAAGTCATCTTTGCCGACGGAGACGCGGTGACCGGCATGGAATCTCCGCCGTTCGGCGCAGGCCTTCATGCCGGCGCCATCACCGACCCGAAACTGGCCTGGGCCGGCGCTCGAGCTCACAATCGTTGGCTCGAGGAGTTCTGTGCCAGCAACCCGCCCCGTCGGGCTGGGGTGGCGCTGGTTCCGGTGACCCATGGCATCGAGGAATCGGTCAAGGAGGTTTACGCCTTGGCCGACAAGCCGGGCATCAAGGGCATCATGATCCCCACCATGTGGCACGACGCGGCGTCCTACAGTCACGAAATGTATGACCCGGTGTGGCAGGCCTGTCACGAAACCGGTCTCGTCGTGCACACTCACTCCGGCGAGGCCGATGTCGACGCCTACAACGACAACATGGCGCAATACATGCTCGAGGTGGCGTTCTGGACCCACCGTCCGCTCTGGCAATTCTTGCTGTCGGGCAAGTTCGACAAATACCCCAACTTCAAATACGCCCCGGTCGAGTGCGGCTCGTGGTGGCTCGGTGACTTGCTCTGGAAGACCGATGTGATGTTCGGCGGCACCAACTGGAAGGTCAAGAAGATGAGCTCGCGCACCCACGGGCTGATCCAGCGACTTCCATCCGAATACGTCGGTGAAAACGTGTTCATCGGCGCATCGACCATGAGCAAAGTCGAACTACGCCGTCGCTACGTCAACGGCATCGACGCTCTCATGTGGGGCACCGACTATCCCCACCCGGAAGGTTCGTGGCCTCACACCCAAGAACGGCTCCAGACCGACTTCACCGCGATCCCAATCGAAGAAACTCGTCTGCTCTTGGGCCTCAACGCCGTCAAGTGTTACGGACTTGACGAAGAAGCTCTGAGGGTCGTTGCCGACAAGGTTGGCCCAACGCCGCAAGACCTCAACCAGGATGCCTCGCTACGAACCGACCCGAACGCCATCCGCGATGCTCGTTGGTGGTTCGAAGACTACGGCGTGCCCTGGAAGGACTAGAACGCCGCGAACAAGTCGACCACGATGATGGCGTCGGTGCCGGCCGGCAGCCCCACGCTCGGGTTGCCGTCGGGTCCAAAGCCCAACTCGGGCGGCAACACCAGCACCCGTCGACCACCGATGTTCATCCCGGGCATGCCTTGCACCAGGGCTGGGAATCCGTCAGGTGACATCGGGATCTGGAGGTGGGTCGACGTCCAGGTCGAGTCGAGTTGTTCGCCAGTATCACCACGGAACAACACCAGATGAAAGACCGCGGTCTGGCCTTGCTCGAGGGTGGGACCGTCGCCATCGATCAGATCGGTAGTTGTCAGCTCGGTGGCGCCCACCGACAGGTCGACTCCGGGTTCTGTCGGTGCGTCGGCCGGGTCGGCTGGTTTGATAACGGCCCGAACGTCGATCACGAAGGTGAGGGTTTCGTTCTCGCCGATTATCTCGCTTCGGGCGGTGGGGCCGTAGGCGAGATCGGCGGGGATATCGAGCTGAATCCGCGAACCCGACTCGGCGCCTAGGAGTCCGTCGTTCCAGCCTTGAATGACGCTGGCCTGGCCGAGCGGAGCGACTGGGAACGGAGTGCCGCGGTCGTAACTGTTGTCGAACTCGACGCCGTCGGTGCTGCGAACGCCGACGTAGTCGACCACAACGGTGTCGCCTTCCTCGGCCAAAGGGCCATTGCCGGGGTTGAGCACGGTGATCACAAGCTCGGTCGGCAACGGGTCGGGGAGGGCGATGTCGGTCGGCTTTTCGGGACCGCTGACGGGGTTGTTGGACGCTGGCTCATCGGCCGGGGCGGCCGAGGTTGTGGTCAATAGGTCCTCGGCGGCCACCGCACCATCGGCGGTTTCGGTGGGCTGGTCGGCGAGATCGGCGCAGCCGGCGGCAAAAATTGCGGCGGCGGCGAGAAGGGGGAGAAACTTGCGCATCGGGGGACGATATCGGGTGTGATCGCCGGAGCCGGGCCAGTGTTCAGAGTCCGTCGATTTCTCGCCGGATCTGTTCGCTGTGCTCACCAAGACGCGGCGGCGGTGTGGTGTCGCCATTGGTCACCCCGTCGATACGAATTGGCGATCTGACGGCGTGGTACGATCCAGCCACCAATTCGAGATCGGCGCCGATGTCTGCGCCCCACGCCAGAGCCTCGGGGATGGAATTGATCGGCCCGCACGGCACGTCTTGAGCGCGAAGTTTGTTGATCCATTCGGCGCGGGTGCCGTGGGCGAGGGCTTGGTTGATCTCAGAAATCAACGAGTCGGCGTTCGCCGCTCGGGCGGTGTTGTTGGCGTAGCGTTCGTCCTCGCAAAGCGCGGGCCGCTCGATTGCTCGGCAAAGCCCGGCAAACAACTTGTCGTTGGCCGCGGCGATAATGAGGTCGCCGTCTGACGCACTGAACGACTCGTACGGAGCTATCGACGGATGCCGGTTGCCACCGCGTACCGGATTAGATCCACCCATCAACGTGCTGGTGTGGTGGTTGAGAAGCGACGCAACGGCGGTGTCGAAGAGGGCAACTTCGACGTGGCGGCCAACGCCGGTGGCGGCCCGTTCGGTGAGAGCCGCCAAGACGCCAATGGTGGCATTGAGTCCGGTCATCATGTCGACGATCGGGACGCCAACCCGTAACGGCCGTCCGTCGCTCTCGCCGGTGAGGTGCATGAGACCACCCATTGCTTGGGCCACCAAGTCATAGCCGGGAAGATCGGCCGCGTCGGTGCCCGCCCCAAAGGCCGTGATCGTCGCGGTCACTATCTCGGGCCGTTCCTTACTTAGAGAACGCCGATCGAGTCCAAGGTCGGCCATGAACCCGGGCTTGAAATTATCGAGGATCACATCGCCGGTTAAGGCCAAGCGCCGGGCAAAGGCAACATCCTCTTCGTCTTTGAGATCAAGGACGATAGATCGTTTGTTGCGGTTGAGAGACAGGTAGTAGGTGGCCTGATCTTCGTGCCATGGAGGCCCCCAAGTCCGAGTGTCGTCGCCATGACCGGGGCGCTCGACCTTGATCACATCAGCTCCAAGATCGCCCAAGGTTTGGCCGATAAGGGGACCGGCAAGCACCCGAGAGAAGTCGATAACGCGAAGCCCGTCGAGCGGACGAGAGGGAGTGGAAGCAGTGTCTGAAATCGACATGAGGTGCAGTCTGTCAGCGATCTGGAGGACCGCGTTGCGCCCCGGCCCGCCTAACGGTTGGATTGACTCCGTGACGGACGCAACCACCAGCAATTCGGGCACCGATTTCATCCGAGAGAAAGTCAAGCAAGACCTCTCCGACGGGCCCTACGGTGGCCGCGTTCAAACCCGTTTTCCCCCCGAACCCAACGGCTTCTTGCACATCGGCCACGCCAAGTCGATCTGTCTCAACTTTGGGATCGCCGACGAGTTCGGCGGCCGCTGTCAACTGCGCTTCGACGACACCAACCCCGAAACCGAAGACGCCGCGTTTGTCGAGGCGATCCAACAAGACGTGGCCTGGCTGGGTTACGAGCCAGGAAGCCCGGCTTATGCGTCGGACTACTTCGGGCAGCTTCACGAGTGGGCGGTCAACCTCATCGAAGCGGGACTGGCCTATGTCGACGATCAAGACGCGGCGACCATCAGCGACAATCGTGGCGGGTTCACCACGCCGGGGATCGACTCGCCGTGGCGAGACCGTAGTGTCGAAGAGAACCTCGACCTGTTTGCCCGCATGAAGGCCGGCGAGTTCGATGACAGTGCTCGGGTGCTGCGAGCCAAGATCGACATGAACCACGAGAACATGCAAATGCGCGACCCGGTCATGTATCGCATCCGAAACACCCATCATTTTCGCACCGGAGACGACTGGAAGATCTACCCCACCTACGACTGGGCCCACGGGCAATCCGACGCCGTCGAAGGCACCACCCATTCGTTGTGCACCCTCGAGTTCGATTCGCACCGGCCGCTGTACGACTGGTACCACGAGCAGATTGGTCTGGGCGCCGACCGGCCCCGCCAGACCGAATTTGCTCGCCTCAACCTCACTCACACTGTTCTCTCCAAACGCAAGCTGCTGGAGTTGGTTTCCGAAGGCCACGTCGATGGGTGGGACGACGCCCGCATGCCTTCGCTCCGAGGTTTGCGCCGCCGCGGTTACCCGGCCAAAGCAATACGGGACTTTTGTGGGCACATAGGTGTCGCCAAGGTCAACGGTGTTCACGAGATCGAGCTGCTCGAATCGTTCGTGCGGACCCACCACAACGTCCACGCGTTACGACGCATGGCCGTGCTCGACCCCATCGAGGTGGTCATCACCAACTGGCCCGATGGTGTCGACGACACGCGCGAGGCGGTCAACAACCCTGAAGATCCCAGCGCCGGTACCCGCGACGTGCCGTTCTCGGGACGACTGTTCATCGAGCGCAACGACTTCATGCTCGACCCGCCCAAGAAGTTCTACCGGCTATCGCCAGGTCGTGAGGTACGTCTCCGGGCCGGATATTTCATCACCTGCACCGACGTCGAGCTCGATGCCGATGGTCAGGTCAGTCGCGTGTTGTGTACCTACGACCCCGAAACTGCGGGTGGTCAGGCTCCCGACGGCCGCAAGGTCAAAGCGACGCTGCATTGGGTTTCGGCCGAACACGCGCTCGATATAGAAGTGGCGTTGTACGAGCGGCTGTTTACCGACCCGTTCCCTGGGGCCGATGGAGAAGACCCATTGGCATCGCTCAACCCCGCGTCGCGGGTGATTCGCCAGGCCAAAGCCGAACCAGCCGTGGGCGATGCGGCGCCCGGCGAAGTGGTCCAGTTCGAACGCCTCGGCTATTTTGCGCGCGACCTCGACGACGATCCCTCAAGCGCCTCATTGCTCTTCCACCGCACAGTCGGCCTCCGCGACGAATGGGCCAACATCCAAAAACGCGCCAAGTGAGTTGGATTTGTGCACCGTTCTCGGTGCTATAGCACCGGAACTGGTGCACAAATCCAACTACGCGATTGCGAAGTCGGTGATCTGTATGTCGGCGGCGCCGTAGTCGGCAAAGTTGTCGCTCATTCGCCCACCGATGTATTCCTTCCAGGTGAACGCCTCGTAGCGGGCTCGCGCTGATTCGTGATCAAGCATTGCTTGAAGAGGGGCAATGATGCTGTCGCGGGGCGGATTGGAAAACAGCGGGATGCTGTAGCGACTTTGCTGGGTCATTGGTACGACCCGGTGTACCGCCGCTCGGTAACGGTCGTTGGTCCAGACCTGCATCACGTCGCCGAGGTTGACCACGATCGTGCCCGGGGTAGGCGGCACATCAATCCAGCCGTGTTTGATCGACTCGGCCTGCAGCCCTCCCGTGTTGTCTTGTAGCAAAAGGGTCAGGACGCCAGGGTCGGTGTGATAGCCGAGAGCGGTCTCGCCAAGTGGGGCCAGGTCTCGGCGGTCCGAAGCCCGCACGGCGTCGCCAACGGGGTAGTGGTTGAGTCGCACGGTGCTGGTCGTACGGTCGTTGACCAGGCCGATTTCGCGGGCCGTGGCCGTGTCGTCGAAGCCAATGGCCGCAACGATCAGGTCGAGGGTCCGGGTGGCGAGCGACGCGGCCCGGTCGAAGAATTCGGTCATTGTTTCGCGAAAGGCGAGGTCCTCGGGCCAGCGGTTGAGACCTCGTCCGTCACCAACCTGAGGATCGATGTAATCGAACACCTCTTTGTTGTCTCGCTTGCGCTTGGTGAGTTCTCGGTCGTAGTACCCGAGTGGGTTGTCGGCGTCGCGCCGAATTGTTTCTTTGACTCTTGGATCGCTGATGAAGAAGCGTTCGGTTTCGGACCACATACGATCGATCAGCGTGTCGAGGCCGTGACCGGCCAAGAGAAAGAACCCGTGGTCGCGACAAGCTTGGTCGAGTTCGGATAGTTCGGTTGCCGATGGATTCGAGATATCGATGGTGGGCACGAGCATCATGATGTGAGCGTAGATCTCATCGAGGCCCTAGGGGTAGTCTCCGGGGTCGATGACCCACCCGAAGCCGCAACAGCAAAAGGCCGCTCGAACTCGAGCTCGTTTGCTCGATGCCGCGTCGGGGTTGGTACGACGTGACGGCGTGCAGGCCATGACACTGGCTCGCGTGGCTGAAGAGGCAGGGGTGAGCAAGGGTGGCCTGTTGCATCACTTCGGGTCGAAGGACGAGTTGATCGCCGCCTTGCTTGCAGACACGCTGGCCGAGGCCGACGCCGGGTTGGCGAGCATTGTTGACGGTGATCAGCCGGGCGCGTTTGCCCGTGCCTATCTTGAGTACGTCCGTCGACCCGATGAGCATCAGGCCGATACTGCGACCGCCGTTTTTGCTGCCGCGGCGGCTGGCGATGGCGACCTGGCTAGGGCCACAGAGATGTTTGCCGAGTGGCAGAACCGTCTGATGCACGGTGATGGTGTCGACCCGGCGTTGGGTCTTCTCGCCCGGCTGGTGGGTGACGGCTTGTGGCTGATCGATCTGTTTGGGCTCGCTCGCCCTGCCGAAGCGGACCGAGCAGCCGTGATCGATCTTGTGAGCGGTCTAATTGACGATGCGATAGAGTAAACCGTCCAGTTGGACGGTTTCGGATGGGCAGCGTTTGAAGGCATGCCTGGAGGGAGATACCTAACGATGAGCGGTTCCGAAAAGACGTACGACTATGTGATCGTCGGAGGCGGGTCGGCGGGCTGCGCCCTTGCCAATCGCCTCAGCGCTGACCCCAGCAACGAGGTGCTCGTCCTCGAAGCGGGCCGCCCCGACTACAAGTGGGACGTCTACATCCACATGCCCGCTGCCCTCATGTTTGCCATCGGCAACCGCCTGTACGACTGGAAATACGAATCGGAACCAGAACCCGGCATGGGTGGCCGCCGGGTGTATCACGCCCGCGGCAAAGTGCTCGGCGGGTCGTCGAGCATCAACGGCATGATCTTCCAACGGGGCAACCCGATGGACTACGACAAGTGGGCCGACATCCCCAGCATGGAGTCGTGGAGCTACGAGCACTGCCTGCCGTACTTCAAGCGCATGGAAACGTGCCTCGGGGCGGGCCCCGATCTCGACGCGTATCCCGGCGCCGATCTGCGCGGCAACGACGGTCCGCTCACCCTCGAACGTGGCCCGGCCGAGACGCCGTTGTTCGAAGCGTGGCTCAAGGCCGGCGAGGAAGCGGGTTACGGCCGCACCGACGACGTCAACGGGTACCGCCAGGAGGGCTTTGCCGCGTTCGACAAGAACGTGCACCGTGCCCGTCGCCTCTCGGCAGCCCGTGCCTATCTGCACCCGGTGCTCAAGCAGCGCCCGAACCTCACCCTCAAGACCCGCGCCCAGGCCGACAAGATCCTGTTCGAGGGCAACAAGGCGGTCGGCCTGCAGTACCGCCAGGGCCGCTTCGGGCTCGGCATGCGCGGCGCCACGACCCACACGGTCAAGGCGAAGGAGATCATCTCGTGCGGCGGTGCCTTCAACTCCCCGCAGCTGCTTCAGCTCTCGGGTGTGGGCGACCGTCAGCACCTCGAGGGGCTCGGCATCGATGTCGTGTCCGAACTCCCCGGCGTCGGCGAGAACATGCAGGACCATCTCGAGGTGTACATCCAGTACGCCTGCAAAGAGCCGGTTTCGATCCAGCCGCACCTCAAGTTCTGGAAGCGCCCGTTCATCGGTCTGGCTTGGCTGTTCCGCAAAGGACCGGCATCGTCCAACCACTTCGAGGCCGGCGCGTTCGTCCGTTCGAACGACGACGAGGCCTACCCCAACCTCATGTTCCACTTCCTGCCGATCGCGATCCGCTACGACGGCTCCGCGCCGGAAGGCGGCCACGGCTACCAGGTGCACGTCGGCCCCATGTACTCCGACGCGCTGGGCACGGTGAAGATCACGTCGACCGACCCGGCCGACAAGCCAGCGGTGCAGTTCAATTACCTCACCACCGAGCAGGACCTGCGCGAGTGGCCGGAGGCGGTCCGCACCGCACGCCGCATCCTGAACCAGCCGGCCTTCGAGCGGTTCAACGGTGGCGAGGTCTCGCCGGGTCCATCGGTCGAAACCGATCAGGAGATCATGGACTGGGTCGCGAAGGACGCCGAGACGGCCCTGCACCCGTCGTGCACGTGCAAGATGGGTCCGGCCTCTGATCCAATGGCCGTCGTCGACCCCACCACGATGCGAGTCCACGGCACCGAAGGTCTGCGCGTCGTCGACGCGTCGGTCATGCCGATCGTCTCCAACGGCAACATCTACGCCCCCACGATGATGATCGCCGAGAAGGCCGCCGATCTGATCCTGGGCCACGAGCCGCTACCTGCGGATCCGACTCCGGTGTTCCGTCGCTGACCTAGGGTCCGGCCATGTCGAACGACCAAGAAGTCGCGGATCGTCTCGGCGAACCCGTCGAGCTGAGATGTGGTCTCGTTCTACGCAACCGCTTGGCCAAGGCTGCGATGTCCGACGTTCTCGGCGATGGTGCCGGCAATGTGACCGACGATCAGGTCACCCTCTACGAGCGCTGGGCCGATGGCGGGATCGCGCTGTCGATCATCGGCGAAGTCCAGATCGATCGGGGCTTTCCCGAGAGTCCCGGCAACCTCGTGGTCGACGGTGGCGCCGATGCGCCCGGCCTCGCTCGGCTTGCGGCGGCCGGCGCTCGTGGGGGTGCACACCTCTGGCCGCAGCTCGGCCACGCCGGCGCACTCGCCTATGAGCCACTGGCGGGCCGAGCCGGCCCGTCGGCACTCGACCTCGACGGGCTCACATGCCGCGAGCTGTCGGTCGAGGAGATCGAACAACTTCCCGCGGCCTTCGCGGCAGCGGCCGTGCGGTGTGTCGACGCCGGATTCTCCGGCGTCGAAATCCACGCCGGTCACGGGTTCCTGCTGAGCCAGTTCTTGTCGCCGCTGTTCAATCGCCGAACCGACCGCTTCGGCGGTTCGATCGAAGCTCGGGCATCGATCATCATCGAGATCGTAGAAGCAGTTCGGGCGGCCTGCGGCGAGTCGCTCGCCGTCGGCATCAAGCTGAACTGCACCGACCAACTCGAGGGCGGGCTGGTCGAAGACGATGCCATCGACGTCGTCGACATGCTCGACCGCGCCGGGATCGACCTGCTCGACATCAGCGGCGGCACCTACTTCCCTGGCGCGCCGTCGAGTTCGGACCGTTCGACAGCGGGCCCATACTTCGCTGACTTTGGCCGTCGCGCCGGGGAGCGCACCTCGGCCGCGGTCATGGTCACCGGCGGCGTCAAGACCCGGGCCCAGGCAGCCGAGCTCGTCTCCTCCGGCGCAGCCGACGTGGTCGGACTCGCCCGCACGATGGCTCTCGACCCCGACCTGCCGAGCCGGTGGCTGACCGCTGATGGGGGCGATCCTGAATTCCCTCGCTTCTCTGAGACGGTCCCCGGCGGCATTACCGCGTGGTACACGGCGCGCCTGGCGAGCCTCGGTGCCGGAGACGAGGCCCGGCCCGAGCTGTCACCGACCCAAGCGCTTGCGAGCTTCGACCAGAGGGCTGAAGAACTGGCTGCGGTCTGGGCGGCGCACTGACGCAGGTGGCCGGATTGGCTTGGGGCTTGCGCCGCGACGTGATGGAGCGCCTCGTCGAGGATAAAGCGATCTCCGACTCGGATGAAGCGGCCGCCGAACGCGTGGATGGTGACGATCACCGAGTGGTTGGCGAGATCATCGATCTTCAGGCGGCGCATGGCATCGTCGACCGCCGCACGGTCGTCGGGTCCAACCCGCCGCAGGAATCCGAGCGTCGCCTGCAGGACCAGCGCCGGCCCGGTCCCGTCGTGGGTGATGGTTCCGGCGACGGGATGGTTGATGCCCGCGATGGCGTTGAGGAGGGTTGACTTTTCTGACCCGTTCGGCCCGATGACCGCGAGCGCTGTTGGTCGGCCCGCCCGCCACTGCGTCGCTGGTGGTTCGGCGGGTCCCGGCGATCATGGCGACGATCGCCGGCTACTCCGTGCTGCAGTTTTTCATCGTGATCGCGGGCCGAGAACTCGTGGAATCGTTCGGGCGACCGGCGTCGGCCGTCTCGACTCCTGGCGTTCAGCGCGTGACCTGGCGCTCGGGCGCGATGCGGAGGATGACCCGCTCTGACTGGATCTCCGGGGCGTAGTCGCCGCCCGTGTATTTTTGGGAGAGTTCGTTGATGCTGTGGAGCGCGGCTGGGCCGGTCACCGTCTCGACGACTCGGCCCCGCACCTCGACAAAGGAGTACGCGTTGTCGATATCCCAGATCGCAACCGTCACCCGAGGGTCGGCTTCGACGTTCTTGAACTTGCGACGATGCACTTCGGTGTTGATCAGGATGTGCTCGTCGTCGCAGCCGACCCACATCACGTGCGTCTGGGGCTGCCCATCAGGCATGAGTGTGGTGAACGCAGCGAAGTTCGGGCCTTCGGCCAGAGTACGGACCTTGTCGTGAAGCATGCGCCATCTTTGCACAGCACCGACAACCTCAGCCCCTTTCTATCGTCGCGAGGGACTCACACAGATCGGGCGGAAGACCGGACGACTACAGCATCTTGCTGTGGACGCCCCAACCGGTCTTTTCCAGGTCGGCGAGCGGTTCGGTGCGGCGGAAACCGACTGCGTGGTTGGAGAAGAAGTTGGCGACCCTGAGCCAGAACCCTCCGAAGCCGTGGTCCTTCACGGAGCCTCGGTAGGCGTCGATGTCGACCCGCCGATAGCGACGCCGACCCGGGCCGAAGCGAGGGACTTGGCCGCCGCGGCGACGTTCATAACTCAGCTTGTCGGTGCTGAACTGAGTCGTCGCCGGAGCATCAGCGTGGCCTCCTGAGCGGGGCCGCCGATGTCGTCGAGCAAGGCTTCACAAGTCGTCATGGCCCGTCGTGCCGCAGCGGTGTCGCCCGCCGCGAGGTGCGCTGCCACCAGAGCTCGATGGGCGGGCTCGGACCATGGCTCGGTTTCCACCACTGAAGAGATCACCGCGGTCGCTTCGTGGGGTCGACCCGAAACGACCAGGAGGTCTGCACACCGCACGGCATTGGCCACATACTTGGCCCGTAGGCGGTCGCGGGCGACCAGGACCCAGT
>Ga0209992_10001193_pt1 | contig 28936 bp, 35 predicted proteins | sample 2SBtaG_2_FD_182564 | JGI IMG/M metagenome (GOLD analysis project Ga0209992, IMG submission 182564) | Deep subsurface microbial communities from Kolumbo volcano to uncover new lineages of life (NeLLi) - 2SBTROV12_ACTIVE470 metaG (SPAdes)... | ecosystem: Environmental > Aquatic > Marine >... | reverse complement strand
CGGAAACATTTAATACTCAGTATGATTGTTTGATGTTTGGCTACGAAGAATCTATTAGAAAAATGGAAGAGCTTGGTAAAGAAGAAGTTAATAAATATAATATGTTTATAAGGTTTACTTGTACTCTAGAGAATACGATTTGACTTTATGGCAAAATTATGATAGTGGCTTAGATCTTCTCACCATTACCTACCCTTACTATTTCCCTCTTTTAGGGTAGGTTTATTCATACAACCCCCACAGTTTCCGTGCACGTACTCCTGTAGAAGCAAAGGCTCCGAGGCTACCCTTGCGGGTCACAGCTTGACGTACAGGGAATAGCGCGAGGCATTATTTGGACGCCGGTCCTTTTCAATTTTGTTATCTACACATACAACCGATCCAGTTTCCACTGCCATCGTTCATGATATGTAAATTTAATTCAGTTATATAACCTGTTAGTTTTAGTCTCAATATCTCACACAAATCAAAACAATCAACGTCGCCTGTCAACACTATTCCATCCATCATCTGTTTTGTGACTGGTATTAGTTGATACAGTTCGTCGTTCCAAATTATTAGTTCCATTTGCAAACTCCTTTACTAGTTTGTACCACTGGTCCTTGTACCGTGGGTCTTTTGTCTTGTGCCAGTTATTTGCGGCTTCGTCTAGTCGTTTTAGCAAGTTGGTCATTGGTCCTTGTTCCATGAAATAATACAGCTTTTAATCCAGGTGCTTGTATCTCGACATTGACACCATAACCACGCCATTGTTGTTTCATTATGTTTAGTTCAAGTAAAAAGGTACCCCACTGTTTTTGCGAGATACCTTTAGGCTTGATGGTTATTATTTTTTCTTTGGTCATCTTGCATTCTCCAAAGTTATATTAAATGTATGACTTGTACAATGTTGAGTTAGTAGGCTTTCAATAAATTTTTCCTTAGTATTAATATCTACTTTAGGATATTTACGATCACCAGACCAAGCGCAACCTTGATATAAATCTGCTTTAATCATAGCATCTCTATATTTTTTCCATCTAGGCCACATTATATCAATATATCTTTGACGTTTTGAAGTTATCCTTAATGGTTTTCTCCAAGTTGTATGTTTCATCATCATTTGCCATGCTTTTTCAGTACAATCTAGTTTATGAGCCATTAGTTTAACTGCGCCTCCTCTTTGTCCATTTTAGCATGAATGTATCTATGGTTTGCTTCTTCTTCTAAAGCAGTTTGAAAAGTATCTTTTACCTTTTCAGTAGTGCCATAGTAGTCAGCCATATTAGTTGCAATATGTTTTACTATTTGTGAAGATAAAGCATGAATACTACATTCTACATCTAAATTTTTAAGTTCTTTAGTTGCATTATTTATTAGTTTATCAAACTTACTCATGTGTCTATCAATAAAATCAATTATTATTTGATCCTTGATTTTTTTAGTTTGTTTTTTTGTTAGTTTTTGCATTGTTTCCTTCTTTCTATTTGTTTCTTTCATGTATTATATATAGGATATCAAGGGATATTTGTCAACCCTTATCTTTTACTTTTTTTCATCATTCTTTTTTCGTGTTTATTAAGGTTTTTCTTATGTCTTCCGGGCCTTTTTCGAGGCTTCGGTTTTACATAGTTATTAACACCCCATTTAGCTTTCTTTGCCATGAAAATAGTCCTTAAGTATATTAGCTGTTGGTAGTGTTGGTATGTAACTTATCTTACCATTTACATATTGTTCTAAATCAGCACCACAAGTTATACATCTGTAATACTCTTTAGTTAATCCCACCAGCATTGTGTGCTCATCACACGTTGGACATGTCCCATTTACTATCTCCGCTTGAAATCTTATGTAGTTTTTTTCTGTCATATGCTTTCTTATTCTTTATCACAATCTGCCGATAACGTCTATCTCTTAGATATTTGACTATTGGATTCTTTTTATTCAAGTATTATTGCTTTAATAGATTTTTCGCCCATGTATATTTCGGTTTTTGCTTTACCCTTCCAACATTTATAAGATACAGTTTCACTATACTGTCTCTCCGCTTCACGTTTTCCGCGTAAGCATTGGGCCATTGAGTCTTGAATACGATGTTCCTTAATTTCTCCGTTTACGAACATTAATAATCCTATCACCGCTTCGATCATTGATGACTCCCATTTCCGTTAGTATATTTCATCTCCCTAGATGCATCTTTTAATTTTTCTATATCAGTTAAAACTTTGTCCATTTGTTTTGTTAAAAATTCTATATTGACTTTGTTTAAAGCCATAGATTCTATGTGCTTGTTTAACTTATCCGTGGTCTTGTATAAATCCTCGATCATCATGAATTGCTCGCTATCTGCGGGAAGCGAACCAAGTTGGCCCCGTGGCCATTTAATTCTAAATTCTGTATTCTCAGTTAAATCTTTTTCCATCAACTCTAGAGTTGTAGAAATTTTATTTTGGGTCTCAATAATCCCGAAGTATGCCCAGGTTCCAATCGCGACCATCGCGATCAAGCTGGCTACCGTTTTCATTGGCATTTGCACTGCTGCTTCTTCAGATATTTTTAAAGGTTTAGTCATCTTTTGGTTTTGGCTGTGGTAATATATACCCTTTTGGAGGCATTTTCAATTTACTTTTTCCTGGGTTTATAAACTTATCTCCCATTAACTTAATATCTGGGTTTTCTTTTTTATATTCATCTTTTAAGTCATCCCAAAGACTTTTAGAATTAGTGGGTCTAGTGTTATCTCTTGCAGGGGTCACACCTCTACATTTAGATACAAGTAAAGCAAAGTTTTCATTAAGTGCAAGACTTGGATTACTATTAACTCTACCGCACATTTTCATTAATTCTAATTGTTGTTTGATTGCTACGTTTTCTCTTGATGTTTTACAATCTGTGCCTAAATATTTCCTGTATGTAAAACTTAATCTATAATTATCAGATTCATAATCTGAATCGCCATAAGTATAATCTGTTTCTCTGTCTTCTGCTTCGACTCTTGTTTCAAATTCTCCACACCTTACACCATACTCGTTAAGATATTCGTTTCTAGGATATGCAGGGCCAGCACAAAGAGCAAGAAAAGTCATTGCTAAGATTAGTATTCCTGTAAAGTAATAATTCATCCTGGCAATCTCCATAGTTCATTACCTATTTAAATCTTTAATATCATAGTCATGCTCTCTGACTTGATCTGCTAATTGTCTATATAAATTTTCTGCCATCTGCCACGTAGATTCAGCAGAAGTTAATCTTGTGTTTTGATCTGTAATTTTATCTTCAGCAACTTTTAAATCTCTTTTAAGATCTACAATTTCTTGTTGGTTTGAATTAATAGTATCTGTAAGATTAACAATATAACGAACGCCAGTAAATGTTCCGACTAGCACTGAAGCTACTACCGGTACCATAACTATATTTTTTTTTAATAAATCAGCTAAGTTCATTAATCGTATTTAACCTCATTTTCAAAAGTTATATCCGTGCCGTGATCTTTTTCTTTTTTGTAAGTTCTTTTACACTTACAATTATCACACGTGCAAACTCCGTAATCATCTGCATGAAGTTCTCCGTCGCAGTGACAATTACAATGACAGCTTTTACACTTGGCCATTACTTCTGCCAAGAAAAAAGCCAAGCAATTATTTTGTCTCTTATGCTTTTAATTTTATCTATAATTTTTTTAATCATGTTTACTCCTATATAGTCTTCATATGTTTTTATTACAATATTGTTACATATGTAACAACTACATTGATCGCATTTACGACCACAATGACAATCGTGTTTGCATTCAAAACAAAACGTTTTCATTTTTTCTTTTCCTCAATTTCGTAGAAAAATTTATCAGTGTCTTCTGTTCGCCACTGTCGAGTGTCTTCTACATTCCACTCACTTGTTTGTACTTTCCAATCAGGAATTTCATCTTTAACTGTAAAAGATGGTATGTCCCATATTAGTCTATTGTTTGGTTGAGCTGCATAGTTGCCATTTTCTAACGCAAGTATGTGTGCACACTTATGTTCGTGTGGAATTTCAGAATGATCTGTATCTAGTATATTACTATCTGGGTGGGCAAAATCAACAGTAAATAAATAAGCACCATGATACCATTTTTTATCTTTACCAATGTACTTACCAGACTGTCCGTCTAAAATATCATAACTAGTAACAGCAGGGTAATAAGAAAAACAATTCCAAAGTTGAAGTTCATCAAGTCTTTGATTGGGAACAGTTTTGGGTTCATAACCACGTTGAATAAAAGCCGATATTGGTAAACGATAAAAGACAGCGCCGTTTTCCATGATGGCATGGAATAAGATCGGACGACCTGTAATAGATGCCATCCCGAAGATGACACAATCTTCAACTTCTCCGTAATGTTTTTTGAGGTCATATAGATATTCTCTCCTTATTTGTGCGTAAGTAACAGGTATGTTTGCATTTAAATAAGCCATAAGTCCTCATTTTATATTACCCCAATTGGTTCCGTGTTCATAATCTACTTTGTTTGGAACTTCAAGGGAAACAGCGTCTTCCATGATATCTTTTATTCGTTCTGCATCTTCTATGCTCTCAACTGAAATGTCAAGCTCATCATGTACTTGTATGTGAGGTGTAATTCCTTCTTTATGTAAATTTATCATTGCCTTCTTTGTCATGTCTGCGGCTGATCCTTGTATCAATCTATTTAAAGCTTTGTATGTGTATGCACGTTTGATCCCTGGTCCGTGTTCCAAGAGCGCTGCATCATGTGGCAATGCTTTATGGATTCCAAATTGATTAGGTTCCCATAAATGAAATCTACACAAACGTCCAAGCAACGTCCTAATTTGACCACGATTTTGAGCACGCTGCATAACATTATCCATAAGTTGTTTTACAAATGGTACGCGTGAATGATATTGTTTAAATAAAGAATCAGATTTTTCTTTATTAACACCAAGCTCTGCTTGTAATTTATTTTTACCCATACCATAGAACAGACCAAGGTTTATTGTCTTGGCCTGTGATCTAGGTATCTCCGCCATGTCGGCTACGATTTGATGGAAGTCTACATTCGAATCATTGTAAGCATCCAATACGTCGCCCACTCCATAGAGATTTTGTAATGCTGCATAGTGTACAACAAGTCTTGGTTCTTGTTGTGAGTAATCAAATACTCCCCACTTACAATCCTGTTCAGGAATAAATAAAGATCTAATTGCGGGTCCAAGCTCTTTGTTTCTAGCTGGAATCTGTTGAAGATTAGGATTAGAATAACTAAATCTTCCGGTTACAGTGCCTCCATTATCTGATCTTAATTGGTTTATTTCAGCATGAATTCGTCCTTTAAAATTATGTTTTAATATGGTATCAATAAATGTGGTATGGGCCTTGTTTATCTCTCGGGCTCGGGCGATTAGTTTCACCAGTGGGTGGGGGTGATTTTGAAGAAAGTTTTTTGTAAATGATGGAGAATTTGTTTTTTCGGTTGTCTCATATGGTAGGTCAAGTTTTTGAAAAACTTGCGCAATGGATCGAGCTGCCCATATTTGCGTATCTACTCCAGTTTCTTTTTTTACTGATTGTAATAATTCTTTTTCTTGTGCAACTAATTGTTGCTTCAATTGGTGAGCTCCTTCTTCATCTACACGCACACCTAAAAAACGCATATCGACTAGGCAAGGAAAAAGTTCTGTCTCTAAATCAAAAATAGATTGTATATCTTGGTGCTCTATTTCTTGTTTCATTTTTTGCCATAACTGCAAAGTTAATACGGCGTCTTGTTCAGCATATTCCCCAACATACATAGCAGGCAATTTATACATTTCAGACTTAGGATCTATGCCCCAAAGTTCTGCTGTTTCCTTCAATACAGCCTCATTTTTGCCCTTTCCGACATAATCCCTACCCATAGAGCCTAAATCGTATCGAAAGCGATTCTCGTCTACGAGAGAGCCAGCAATCATGGTATCTACGATGGTTCCGTTGATTTTAAGGCCAGAAGCTCTAATAAAACATACGTCATACATAGCATTATGAAATATCTTAGTTGCAGGGGTATTTAAGACGTCTTGAAACCACTTTAGAACCATTCTAATGTCCATATTACCACCACCTTCATGAGCTATTGGATAGTATCCAGACCAGCCTTCGACAGCAACAGCCACACCTACTATCTTTCCTCTTCCTGTAACTGATCCCGATCCCATAAGTTTTAATTCTGGATCTTTTGTTTCTAAGTCAATTGCTATTTCAGTATGTTTAGATAAATCTGGAAATTCTTCTGGTGGTAGCCATTCAGTTTGTGGACTGAACATAGGTTTCTGTATCATTTAGTTATCCCCCATGAGTTTGATTTCTTTTTTATTTCTTCTTTCACTGGCTCAGGATAATCTCTATCAATAGCCATGTCAATGTAATGTTTAGCTTTTAATAAATCTTCCTTTTGATTTTTTTGTTTGTGGCGACACAAATATTTAATTGCGTTTCCTTCCGCAAACGGAATATTATTTCTGTTAATAAATTCTGATGGTTGAATAACCATAGATTTATAATGATCTCCACCTACTTGTTTTTTATATATTGGTTCTTTCATATTTTGTATCCTTTGTATTCTTGTTTTGGTGATATAATATGTAAATGTTCCTTGGTCCTTGTTGCGCCAACATAGAACAATCTATTTTCATCATCAGCATTTTTTTCATAAGCCTTCATTGTGTTCTCACTTAAATCAGTGAGCAACACAACGTTTTGTGATTCACCACCTTTAGCTCCATGTATAGTTGACAATGTAATTCTTGGTCCTTCATTTAATTTTTCTCCATTATTTCTCATTTTTCTTAAATAATTTACGTCTCTTCCAGGTGCATCATCAAATGCTTCAAACCAAACAGCATCTGTTTTTAATCCATAACTTTGTTTTAATGCAGCAAAGTCATAAGAGCTTTCTTTAATCATTCCTTTTAATTTATTTTTATCTACGTTTTCTTTCATATAACCATAGATTCTTTCTATTTGTTTATATGCAAGTGGTTGACCTTTACGTAAGCTTTCCCAATCAACTGCTGCGTAGTGTAATTCTTGTTCTTTTGTTTTTTTAAATTTATTTCTGTAATACAAACCATTACGATACAAAGTATCTTCTAAATCATTTAACATATATTTTGTTCTAGCTAAAATTAACCATTCTCCTTCTTTCATATTTATTTGTTCAAAGTCATCATACTTAGATAAAGAACCTTCATGTACTTTTGGTTTCCAAGATTTGTCTATTCTATTTTTAATTTTATTTATTATACCCATAGCCACGTTATGAATCTTTGCCGGTATTCTATGTGATTGTGTAAGTGGCATCATCAAACCTTTCTGTGCAATAAAAGAATCTACATCAGCGCCAGCCCATCTAAATATTGCTTGGTCATCATCACCTGCAATAAAAGAATCTTCTGTTTTATTCCATATAGTTTTAGCCATATCCCATTGCATTAAAGATAAATCTTGGGCTTCGTCTATAAATACTACATCAAACTTTGGAGACTTATCAGATTTTATAAATTCTAAAATCATGTCATTAAAATCTATAAGACTATATTCTTTTTTATATCTCTCTATTTCGTTTGCAATAATACGTAGTTTATCTCTTTCTAAATCTTGATTATGTTCTGCTAAATCAAATTGTTGTTCTGCTGTAATGTTTCTTAGTTTTGCTAAATTTATTATTCTTAAATACTCACTATCAGATGTAAATATACCACCATGATCATCTTCAAATTTTGCATAATTAACAGGAAAACCTAACTTTTCACCTAAATCTACATAATGTCTACGCTGCATTACGTTTTCTTTTTTTAATCCAAGTTTTCTAAATGCTAATGAGTGTAAAGTTCTAAAATAAGGAAGGTCATCTTCTGTAAGATTAAATTTTTTAATAGCTCTATCTCTTGCTTCGTAAGCAGCTTTTTGTGTAAATGCAAAGTACCCAACTTTATCTGGATCTGTTTCTTTAAGATAGTCATCTACTTTATTTAATAAAGTTGTAGTCTTTCCTGTACCTGGTGGTCCTAATACTATTGTTTTCATATTCCTAAATGTAGATATATCCACAATGCAGTAAACAATGTGACTGCCAATAAATCCATGGCAGCAATCAATACGGATCCTCCTGTTTTAAAGTTTTTTGATTATATTCATCTTTTTTCTTATCAAATTCTTTTACCATAAATACAGAAAGTTTTTCTTTACCAATTCTTTTAGAATCACATTCACATTTTTCTTTTAACATTTGTGCTGTTCTTGAATAACCTATATCCCATCTTCTTCTCATTAAAAATTGGTGATAAAATCTATCAAAAACAAAATGATGGTTTCCTTCTGATGTCCATACCCCACCTTTTTTTAAATCGTTTTTATCTGTTGATACTTGTCTGTTTAAACAAAACTCTTCTAAATGATTTTGTAATTGATCTTCCGTTCTTAAACCTTCTGCTGGTTCCGTAACTTCTGCGTTGTTTAATAATAAATTTGTAATTAACACCCAATCTTTTTCTTTTAATGTTGGTGGTCTAAACCTTAATTGTTTCATGCATGCTTCTTGAAATAAACTTTGTTGTCGTAGGTATTTAACATTTTCTAAGTATAATCTTTCTCCGTCTACATTTAGATAATAGTAAGGATCTTCCAAATCTATTACCTGGAGATCGGTTAGCCCAGGAAACATTATGTCCTGTCCTATTCCAAATTTACGTTTCCGACACAATGTTTTATCACACACACTACACATTGGTTGGTCATTACATTTATATCCCCACTCTTTTTTATCATGTTGGTTTACAATTATTTGTACTTCTGAATCAGACAATGGTTTTTCCATTGCAGTTGCATTAAATAAAATTAATTTTGACTTCCACTCCGCTGGCCATTTTTGTTTTGCATATACACCATAGTGAAACAATGCATTATTCCTACCACCTTCACCTATTTTATTTATAGATAATATTTCTATACATGGTGGTGCATCATTAAATTCTGTTACAGGTCTTTCTACTTTTATACTATCAACATCTTTTACTTTTGTAGTTTCATACAAACCAAAAAAAGCATCTATCGTAGCAGCTTCACCTGTTCTATGAAAGGCATATCTTGTTGTACTTTTACAATTAAAATATGGTAAATTTAAAAAATTTCCTGTATCATCTTGCGATTTTAATTCTGTTTGTTTCGGAAATACTTCTGAACCACCATAACCTAACACCGCTTTTATTTCTGTAAGTTTATCTTGCATAGATCTTGCTGAAACATAATTTTCTGTAAATAAAAATACATGTGCTCCACCAGATTTAGATCTAAATACTATTAATGGTAAATTTAATTTATCTATTTTTTGAATTAATTCTGAATGATTAAATCCTGCATAAGAATCTATATCTATGCAACCCCACTTACACTGATTTTTATCATTAATAGGTATTACACCTAAACTTTCTGTTCCATCTAAATGTTTTTGCCAAAGTTCATTTGTGACTGGTTCTCTTTTTACAAAAGACTGACCTTTTACTTTTGTACCGTTTCCATTTGATTGACCAATTTTAGTGACACCATGTGCACGTTCTAATCCTTCAAATATATTTTTAAATTTTTCTAACATAATTAATAAAGTGGGCGGATCCACTCTCGCTTAGCCGCCCACTACCTAGGATACGGTTAGTATGGTTGTTTAGAGTCTTGCTCTTCGTTACCATGCTTCGCCTCAATCTCACCTTTACCTACACGTTCTGCAAAATTTTTCGCAATGTCATAGACTCCTTTGTCTGTAACTGGTCCAATTTTTGCTACGTCCCATCCAAACCATGTGCCTTTGTCGTTTGACATCTGCACAGTTTTTAGACTGTAAATGTGACTATATGTTGGCGGAGTAAAAAGTCCATTTTTACCCTGCATTTTAATACCCATCATCATTGAGTTCCATTTTCTGCTGACTTTTAATTGAGTCGCCTTCATTGAAATCAACGCTGTGGTTGGGCTGCTACCTGCAAGAATTACAAAATGATCAGCAGTGTTCTCAAGATAATTACCGTTTGGTAATCTATCTTTAAAAGATTTATCCCTAGTCGTTTGACTAACGATGTCACTGTCTGCATTATGAATAGCTACAGGTGCACCAGTGCTGGTACCTCTATCTTGCCACTCAATGTATTTTCTCTTATAAAAAACTGGAATCACATTAATATGATCAAACAGTTCATTAGTAACAGTATTAATTATCTTGCCGGGTTCTGCGCCCTCGACATATTTTCCATGAGTCTTATTAACTTCTGGAGATAATTGTCCCAAAACTTTTAAGAAAGGCAACGCAAGATCATCTTGCGATATGTTTTGAGCACCTTTGTTTGCATCAGCTTCAAAAATATTTGCTGCTAATGCTCCTTCTTTTTTTGTTGCTACTTGGTTCATGTTTATTGTTTCCTTTTTATTGTAGTCTTATTCTCGGTATATACACCGAAAATTTCCGTTGGCATTTCTTTACCCGCCTCAATACGCTCACGGACTAGCGCTTTCAGAGTCATGGGCTCAACCTTCATTTTTTGTGAAGGCTCTAACCCTTGACCCCTCGCAAGGTCGACATAGCTTGCCGCCTTGTTATCTTCGTTCTTACCAAATGATACCGAGATCTCATTTTTAATGATATCACCCAGTCCATTATTACGAAGCCAGTTATACGCCGCTTCTTTATTAGCTTCACTTATGTGTGCTTTATACGACGTTGCAACTTTCAAATGTGATCCATCTGAAAGTTTTAATTCTGATAAACCCATTTCAGTCATCATAGTTGGTATGACCTCACCTGATATGTGTTCTATTTGTTTTTTCTTTTCTTTTATAGCGTCTTCTTGTATTTGAAGTTGTTGCTGCATTCCTTCTAGTCTTTCAACTTGATCTGCAAGAGACTGAATGTTGTCAGTTTTTTTCATTGCATCTTGTTGATCTGCCTCAAAATCGGGCATTACTATTCTTTGTTTAATCGACATCAATTTCTCCTTTCTCATATAAATTAATTGATATAGGATAATATTTTCTTTCTTGTTTATCCCATTTTAGTAGATTGTATTTACCATTAGTAATATCAGAAACTATAGAACATGCTACACCTATCAGTGCAGGATCTCCTGTTAATAATAAATGATCTCCTTCTTTAAAATTTTTTAAACCTTTTCTTAATTTATAAATTAAAGGTCCAGGAGAAAAAATCATTTGTGAAAATTCAGGAAGTAAAAATACTAACTTACCATGATGAGTAGCACCCATAATATTTATTTTAGGTGTACCCGCTTGGCTTCCCGCAACTTCTTGTATAACGTAAACTATATTTTCTTCTTTCATGCCTTGACATATAGTGCATGATGGATTATATGTCAACCCATAGAAAGAAAAAAGATTATGAGTTTAAAATATAAATTTAAAATGAAACCGTATAAGCATCAAATGACTGCTTTAGAAAAGTCATGGAATCAAGTTACGTACGCTTATTTTATGGAAATGGGTACAGGTAAAACAAAAGTGTTAATAGATAATATGTCTATGCTTTATGATAAAGGTAAAATAGATGGTGCTTTAATTGTTGCACCTAAAGGTGTTGTTAAAACTTGGTATGAACAAGAACTACCTGCACACTTACCAAAACATATAGAAAATGTGACTATATTGTGGCAACCTAATATTACTAAAAAACAACAAGAAAAATTAGAAAGTTTATTTGAAGTAGAAGAATCTTTACACATATTAGTTATGAATGTTGAAGCTTTATCTACAACTAAAGGTGTTGACTTTGCACTAAAATTTTTAAACTCTCATAGATCTTTAATGGCTATTGATGAATCTACTACAATTAAAAATCCTTCTGCTAAAAGAACTAAAAACATAATTAAACTTGCAGAAATAACTAGATACAGAAGAATTATGACAGGTTCTCCTGTTACTAAAAACCCATTAGATTTATATAGTCAATGTGAATTTTTAAGTCCTTATCTTTTAGATTTTACTTCTTATTATGCATTTAGAAATAGATATGCTGAAATGAAAACTTTGCATGTTAGGGGTAGATCAATACAAGTTGTTAAACAATTTGTTAATTTAGGTGAATTATCAGAAACATTAAAAAATTTTTCTTACAGAGTATTAAAAGAAGATTGTTTAGATTTACCTCCTAAAATATACATGAAACGTAATATAACATTAACAGCAGATCAAAGAAAAGTTTATGAAGAAATGAAAAAGCAAGCAGTAGCTCATCTTAATGGTAAAGCTTCAAGCACTATGACTGTCCTTACTCAACTCATGAGATTGCAACAAATAACTTGTGGTCATTTTGTAGCAAATGATGGCTCTACACAAGAAATAAAAAGTAATAGATTAAATGAATTAATGGACGTTCTTTATGAAATAGAAGGAAAAGCTATTATATGGGCTCATTGGCAAAAAGATATAACTAATATAATTAAAGCAGTTGTTGAAGAATATGGTCCTGAATCTATTGTTGATTATTATGGGTTAACACCACAAGAAGAAAGACAAGAAAATATACGTAAATTTCAAAATGACTCTAAATGTAGATTTATTGTAGGTACACCTCAAACTGGTGGTTATGGTATTACACTTACACAGGCTAATACTGTTATATATTTTTCTAATGGTTACGATTTAGAAAAAAGATTGCAGTCAGAAGACAGAGCGCACAGAATAGGACAAACAAAATCGGTAACATATGTAGATATTATAGCTGAAGATACAGTTGATGAAAAAATAGTAAAAGCATTACGTAATAAAATAAATATAGCTTCTCAAGTCCTTGGGGAAGAACTTAAATCCTGGATTTAGTAGGATATACGCGCGTAGCGCGCTGAAATTTTAAAATAGTATAACAGCCACTAATATTGCAATAAGTATGAGACCTATGTGATCGTTAGGCCAAGATATTAGCAATTTAGTTTTGCTTTCAACAAAAAATTTTTTAATTTTATCTATCATTGTTATCCTTTTACTTTTCCACCTTCCCATTTCATTTCCGGCAATCCGTTTTCGTAGCTCTTGCCATCATAGGTCAGCACTTGTTTTCTGTTAGCCCCTTTTTCATTATAGCTAACATGCACCCAGCCACCTGCTGGATCATTTGGATTGTAGAATTCTAAAATTAATTGATCAAAATCTACATTGTTTTGTAACCAATACGCTACTTGAATGTTAGGCACACCCGCTATTTCAAAATCTACCGCCTGCCCTTTTGCATGTTGGCTGGTTTTTTTTGATCCAATCGCCTCGCAAAGCGCTTCTGAACGGTACCCTGATGTAATTGTTACAGGTTTGTCAAACTTTGCACGAACTGGTTCTAAAATTTCGTAACAAACGTTTTCTAAATTTTTTATATCACCGGCTCCTGGAGAATTATCTATTCCTTTTCGAGTCGCGGTCATTGACTTAGTCATTTCTTCTAATTTAAAATGTTTTGATAGTTGCATGATTTTATTTTTATGTTGGTGAGTTAGTTAATAGCATAAAGATCATATTAGCCATACCCATAATTAACATACCCGCTGAAACTAATACAATTTTTTCTAACCTACTTATTTGGTTTTCTATTTTATTAATTTTATCATGAGTTTGCTTTTGCATAATTCTGCAAAGCTTTTCATGCTCTTCTATTTTTTGTAAAGCGTTTTTAGCCATTATACTCTTTTAGCAATTTCCTTTTCTGTCTCTGATAGTAAGGCATTCTCACTACGTGTCAAGCCCGTATTTGTATTACTTGCAAGCATTTTATTGTTAATTTTTGGTTGAGGTGTTTCAGGTAATGGTGGTGCTTGCACTTTAAAATCATTCGACAAAGGATTTAAAAGTTTGTTAACACCTTTTTTAATTACAGGAGAAAATTTTCTTAAAGTTGATTTAATAAATCCTTCATCTCTTATTGGATCACCGTTGTCATTTAAAATCATATTACCTTTTTTATCTAATACGTAATCAAATTTTTCTGGATCGTATTCATTACCTTTTTCAAAAAAATCTTTGTCTTCGTATTCATCCATAATATCTTCTAGTTCGTCTTCTGGAAAAACAAAATCTTCATTAAGTCTATATTTAAATTTGCCATACATTTTATCTAATTCATTTTCAATAGTTTCTACTTTAGTTTCAAATCTTTTTTCAGAAAATTGAACAGGAGTAAATTCACCATCCATTAATGTTTTAACTAATTTTTTACTTGCACCTGAAGCTCTCATTATATCTTCAATATCATTTTCACTTAAGTCTAAAAGTTTTAAATCTTGTATTCTAATAAACATATCTTTTTGTATTCTAAATGCTTCTTCTTGCATTTTTTCAAATGTTTTAATCATATCTCCTGGTGTATTATTTTGATAGTTGTCTACATTATAAAATTCTTCATTTTCATCAACAGCTCTTAATAATCTTCCCATTTCAGATGTAAAATATCTTAAGTCTTTTTTTACATCAATACGAATAATTCTAGTACCTGCAAACAATGCAAGCAATTCGTCTTTTAAATTTAAAGGTTTACCACCTCTAGTTAAATCTTTTCCAATAGCACCTTCAATTTTATCTGCACTTACAAATACACCTGGTTTTACACCATCTAATATGTATGCAAAAGATTTTGCAAACTTATCTCCAATACTATCTGATGCAGAATAAACTGTACCACCTTGATCTTTTTTACCGTTTCTTACAGTTACATCTAACACTCTGTCATAACCAATAGGTTCAGTTATAAATGGTGATAAGAAAGTCATTACTGGTCCATCTTCAGCAAACATAACACTCATTACATAGTCATCTGTTTGTTGTGGATTTAAATTTTGTTTATTAGCTTGGTTAATAGCTGCTTCTAATGGTGCCCATAAACTATCATATGGTGAAAAGTATGAAAAATTAATGGCCGCAGACTCTCCATCTTTCCAACCTTTAATTGCTAAAAGATTAGAGTTTTTATCCCATGGTGCAGCTGACGAACGTTTGTATGCATCCCACTGTGCATCAGTAGAATTAGTTAAGAACTGAGCAAGTTGTACTAATCCAGTTCCTGTTGCATAACTTGTTAAAAAAGCACCTTGTAATCTTCTTATACCCATCTGTCTTATTGCGGGGTTTTTACTAGAAGCTTCTTTTAATCCTATAGCCATAACATTTGTTCCTGTTCTAAGTATTTCTGCAGGAAACGATATAAAAGCACCTAGTGGTAATTTTCTTAAAGCTTGTATTGCTGGTGGTACTTTAGAATATGTTGGATAAGTATTTCTAACTAAGTATGCAGATGCTTCATCAATAGCATCGTCAAATGTTTTTATTTGTCCTGTAATAGGATTTATAGGTACAAATTCTTCACCCATATCTTTGTACCATTGTTTCATGTCATCTAAATTTTTTACTGCTCTATGTAATTGTGATCTAGAAAATTCAAATCCAAAGTGTTTCCATAAGTTATCACCACCTGCATATAGTCTTGCAACTTTATCTGTTGGTGCCATTTTAATAAGTTTATCAAATAATTTATCTGTAGTGTTTACAGTGTTGTTTTTTATTTGATTCATAATTGCTTTTAATTCTGAAGCTACGACGTTTTCATCCCATACACCAAGTCTAACTAATTTTTCTACATAATTATTAAACTCAACATCATTTATGTTTTTCTTTCCTGCTTCAAATATATCATCTAATACAATTTTCATTGCATTTGTAACACTAGCTCTACCACCAATGTGACCATTCATTAATGCAAAGAATGCAGCTGAAATTACGTTTCTAACTTGTGTTTGTGGTGAGTATAATGTTTTACCTATTTGTACTCCAACTTTACCTTGCATAATGTGTCTGTATATTGGAATAGCTATTAAGTTATCTAACGTTCCACCTACACCTTGAAACATTTGTACATACTCTGGTGATGTAAATAATTCTGTTAAGTCCGATTTCATATGTCTACCAAACCTAGGTATTTTTCTAATCATTTCTGGATTAGCAATACCAGCACCTATTGCTTCATCAGCAGATCTAAATAACCAACCATTTTTTAAACCTGATTGTGCTATGTAATCACCAGCTCTTTTGTTAGCCATAGCTGATATCATCTCTGCAGTTGTATAACTTACAGATGCTTTTAAATTTTTTTCTGGTCCTAATAATTTTTGTATAACATCAGGTAATTCTTCTCCTGTTTTTATCATTTTTACTTTACCTAATTTTAAAATGTCAGCTATATCTTTCATTTGTTTTAACGGATTTTTTCCTTCAGCTCTTGCTGTGTGTAATACAGAATTAATCATCATCTTACCATGTTCAAAATATCTAGCATCTAAATCATTTAAAAGAGCATGTCTGTTTTCAGCTATTTCTCTTAAACTTTTATTTTTTTTAATTACATTATCTACTACCCACTTTACTGAATTGTTAAATATTTTTTCATCTGGAACATAATTTGGATTTGTAAATGTAGAAAATGATTTAACTAAATAACTTCTTACTTTATTTAATTCTATGTTAGCTATTTCGTTTGTATACTTGTCTCCGTCTTTACCTTTTGGTAAAGATTTTTGAAACTCTTTCATTATGTTTTTTATTTCTAATTTTAAATCAGCAGCTAATGGCTGTAATTCTTCTGGTAAATCATTTTTTTTAAATTGATCTCTTAAAAAACTATCTACATCATCTAAATATTTTTTTAATAATGCAGGAGAAACTACATTTGAATTGTGTTGACTTTGAAAACCTTTAGCTAATTGATATGCTTTATTATCTAAAGCCTCAAGCGTTCTATCTATTTTTCTAGCTCTACCTTTAATATACAACATTACTTGCTCGTTAACACCTTCTATATCTTTTGGTGCTTTACCATATGATCTAAACCAAGATAATATATTATCCATTCTTTTTAAAACTCTGTCTGATTTATTAGGGGATGTTACAGAACTTAATCTCCATTTTTCAAAAGGCGGTAATTGATTTATTTTTTTAAACATATTCTTACCACTAAACGTAGATACAATTGCAGGTGCTAAAGCTTTTGTTAATGCAAAATCTGTAGCATTACGAACTAGTTTAGCGGCAAAAGGAGTTACGTATTTACCTACTGGATTTACAACACCAACATCAGGTAATCTTTTACTTACATCTTTTAAAGATAGACGTGAAGAACCTCCAAGATACGATATTGGTCTAAATACAGCTGTATTAACACCTTTAGCTCCAAACCTAGCAGTTTGTTTTATAAAAGGTGCAAGTCCATATTTATATCCTAGTTGTGCAGCTTTACCTACAATTGGAAAACCACCACCAACTAACATACCTTCTTGTCCATATTTAATTTTATTTCTAAATGATGCAGCTGCTCTTTCTTTACCTGTTAATCCTTCTGTAGATTCTGGTTCAAAGAAAAAAGATTGTCTACCAGGTTCTGAAGCTAAAAAATCTGTAGCACCTACAACAGTTATACCTTCAATAGCTCTTGCTGCAATCTTGCTTATTTTTCTTGTGTTTGCACCTTTAATGCCGTTTATAATTTTATTTATTTGACCAACAGTTTTAGTTGCTCTTAATACTTTTTGTATAACACCACCAGGTATTGCAAACTGTGTCATTAATCCAACAAGATCACCTCTCCATGTTTCAGGTCTATCAGGTTTTTTGTCAGGGTCTTTCATCATTTTATCAAATTCTTCTAAAAATTCTGTACTAAAAAAATAATCAGAACCTGTAAATAATAATTCTTTAACACCCATTTCTAAATCATAAGCACCAGAATCTACACCTTTTGATATTTCGTCTATAATGGATATGTAATCTTTATGATCACCATCTTTTAATAAATCCATGGTATCAACTTTTTTATTATGTTTTTTAGACATGTAGCCATCTAACAATATTTTCATGTTAGGACTGCCTTTTAAAATAAATCTAGCTAAACTTTTATCTTCTTTCTGAAATGGATTAAAAGGTCTTAAATATTTTACAGGTTTTTTAGGTTCACCAATTCCTTCTAATGCTTTTAAAAATGATTTTTGAAAATCATTAAGAGTACGGTATTCACCTTCTACTGTTTTTGGTTCTGTATTGGCTGTATCTTTTTTGTATCGCTCTAAAGCAGTATCGGCCATTTTACGCCTCCGATGGTAATACTAAATTAACATTATATTTTTTGTTAAATTGATCTACGTCTTGTTGAGTTGCTATTGTTGCAAAATCTTCTAATGCTTCTGGACTAGCTGCAAGTAATTTTACAATATCATCATTTATTTCTTGTGGTAATCTAGCTCTTAATGTTGCATAATCTATTTTGTCTTCTGGTCCTTGGTCCATGGTTGCTGTTTCTTGCATCTCCATACCTGGAGCTTTCATAGTTAAAGTTTCAGTCATGGCTCCTGGCATAGAACCTTGTTGGTATCCTATTCGACCACCATCAGCATTCTCTTCTCTGTCAGGTACGTTTGCAAAAAATTCAGCATATTGTCTATACGCTTCTTTTAATAATTCAGGATCATTATCACCATCTGGATATTTTTCAATTTTTTGACCAGGATTATTAGGGTCATCTATCATTTCATTTTCTAGTCTTTTTACAATACTTTTTAATACATCTTCAGCAAATTCAGTTTGTTGCATTAATGATTTACCTACAGCATTTTCTTTAGATAAATAATCTAGTCTAGCTTGTTTTCTACTTAATTCATCTGTAACGTCTTCGCCACCATCTGCACGTTTTTTAAGTTCTATAATATCCAACATTGTTCTTTCAATATCATTAGCTATTTCTAATTTAGCATATGTTTTTCCACCACCTGTATTACCCGCAGCTTCTGCTGCAATGTCAATGTTTCCTTGTAATAATGTTTTAAATAAATCTGCTTCACCTGCTTGTTTACCTAATCTTTGTGCATCTACATCTTCATTTAAAGTTTTTAAAGGTCCTCTAGCTGCTGTTGCTGCTGTAGATAAAAATCCACCTCTTGGTGGTGTTGACATAAGATTTAAACCAAAGTCCATTAAAAATCTATTTAAGCCTTCGCCTTGTGGTCTTTGAAAATAAGGTTGGTAAGCTGATCTTATTGCTGGATCTTGTACTTGTTTAGATGTGTCTTGTAATATTTTAGCCATATCAAAATTCATACCATTTTGATAATTAACTCTTGGTGTATCTAACCCTGAAGTTATACCTTCATTGGTAGAGCCACCTCTTCTAAACATTGGTCGTCTTAATATTCTGTTCATTAGTTTAATTTTTTAAATTGTACATCTACTTTAGAATAATCTACTTGTAGATATCCATTTGTTGCAATTGAAGAAGCCCATGGAACTTCTTGAGCCATTACACCTTCATAAGTTTTATCATCTCCTTTATATTTAAATGAATAAATATTTATTCCAGATGGAGATTTAGATGTTAATTTAATATCTGTTTTTAATCTTATATCAGATGCAACATTATTAGGTTCTCCTAACAAAGAGAAGTCTCTAGCACCTTGACCTAATGCTCTAAAGATACCAGCTCCTGCTGTTCCTAATCCTACTGCTGTTTGTAATGGTGTAGGGTTTGGTATGTTAGTTGTTTGATATTGTGCAGGATAACCACCCATTAATCCAGTTACCTGACCAGCAAATCTATCCATTTGTTCTTGTGGCATGAATGCTGACATTCTATTTGCTTCTCTTGTTGCGTCTAGACCTGCTTGTGTTTGTGCCTGGTTCATTGCGCCCAACTGACCTAATGTAGAAATTCTGTCTGTTTGTAATCCAGGCACAGCACTCATCAGACCTAGCTGAGTTTTTAAATCTTGTCCTCTTTGAGCTTGTGCTTGATTGAAACCTTCTTGTAACATTCCAGCTTGTAGTAAAGCTCTATTTCTATCTGATCCTAATTGATATTCTGATTGCATAACACCTTCTCTACCGCCACCAAACGCACCTGATTGTACAGCTTGATCACTTATTTGCTGTCTATTGATTGCTGCGTTTCTATCAAACTCTGCAAGTGATGCTTCCATAACTTGCGATTGATAAGGCGACATGTATTGTTGTTGCTGTGTTGCGGACATTGGCCCAGTTAAATTTTGGGCTGCTGTTAAATATGGTTGAAAAGATCCTAGTCCTCCAGCTGTTGCTGCTGTAGTTGCTAGACCTTGTGCTTGTGTTTGTAATGCATCTAGACCTGCTACTTGTGGTGCAAGTCCTGCTAAACTATCTTGTCTAATATCAAACTGTTGACCAGCTTTTGTTCTGGCATCGAATTGTGCTTGTGATTCACCAGCTTGTTTTGTAAGTCCGGCAGTGCCTGGCGCTACTACTGGTATGGCCGTTTGGGCCGTAATCTGTGTTGCAAGATCTTTACCTATATCTTCTATAAACTGTGCGGGTAAATTTCTTACTGTTTCCGTAGCCATTACATTACTCCTTCTAATTTTTGTGATGTTTGAAACATTTCTCTAGCGCCATCTAAGCCTTGCGATTCTTCAGATACGTCACCTCCGGCTTCTAGGTTTTTCATCATGTTATACATAACTTCTGAGCCTTTGTCTATATCTCCTTCACCAGCATTTCTTACAGCTTCAGCTGTAAATACAAATTCATTTTTAGATAATCTTGCAGGTACATCATCTGCTTTTTCCATTCTACCTATTGGTACAAATCCACCATTAGCTCTATAATCTTTTTCCATTCCACCCATGTCTAACAAAGGCATAACTTCTTTAGCTACTGGTTCTGCTTTTCCACCTTTAGCCATTAGTCTATATGGATTGCCTGATCTTTGCATAGCAAGATAAGGATCTCTTCTAATAGCAGCTATATCTAAACCTTCTCCTCTGTAATCTTCGTCTTCATCTTCGTCGTCAGGTTGTCCAAGTAATTTTGTTAATCCTACTGTTCCTAATCCATACAAAGCTCCTTTACCTAAACCTGTTAATCCACCAGATATATTAGCTAAACCTAATTTATTTGCAAAAGCTCCAAAAGGACTAAACGATGTACCACCAGCACCTATTTTTAAAAATGGATTAAAACTTCCTTTTCCAAAAAGACCACCTAATCCTCCCGCTGCATTAAGACCATATAATCCAGCACCTATTAACGCAGCTTTACCTACTTTACTTTTACTAATTTTTTTAAGAGTTTTTGTTACACCTTTAACAGCTTTTTTTGCTGCTTTTACAATACCACCAATTATATATCCTTGTCTTAATCCTGCAATACCACCTTCTGCCATGCCAGATAATGCTTGTGCTCTAAATTGTTCAAATGACATTGGTTCTAATCCTTGTTCTATCATTTCAAAAACATATTTTTCATATTCTTCTTCTAACATTGGATCGTTTGAAGCCATCATCATGTTTTCTTTAGGTTGTACATCACCTTGTAATCTTAATTCTGGTGCGCCAGCTTGTAATGATGTATCTCCACCACCCATAAAGTTAGCTCTTCCGCCTTGTGCTAAACCTAACGCTGCTTTTAATTCAGGATCTGCATCTACTAAAGAACTTGTTGTAGTTGTTAATTTTTCATAATTTTCTGCGTGTTTTGGATCTAATACAGTTTCTACTGTTTCTTGAGTAACTCCATCTTCATCATCTCCGAAGTTTATAAAATCAAAAAATTTTTCTTTCATACTTTTTTCTGGAACTATTACTTTTTTAGGTGTGACTACTACCGGTGTAACATTTCCGCTATCTCCTGATCCTCCTCCGCCTCCGCCATTTCCACCTGTAAAAGGATTATCATCTCTAACACCTCCAGTTGAACTTGTTCCTGGTGAAATATTTTCACCTGATGTAAATTGTGCTCCACCCATATTAAATCCTGTTCTAACTATTCCACCTTTATTCATAAGTCTCCATGGTGTTGCTGACTCTTCTTCAACAACAGGTTCTACTGGTGCAGCTGATCTAATTCCTGCAAAACAATACGCAGGTGGGTTAGGTCCTTTACATGGATCTTCTGGTCCATCTCCACCTTCAGGTTGAGGAGGTCCTTTTAAATATTCTTGATACCCTTCTCCTAAAACTTCTTTAACTGAATCATCCCATAAATCATTATATGATATTGTATCTGTTCCCATAGTCATTGGATCATCATCTGAAAATTTTGTGTGTGTAGAAAGATCTACACCTTTTTCTACCGCATTTATTTTTTCTAAATCAGACATAACTGATTCATATTCATTAGGATCTTCTGTTTTTAAATTTTCTAAATAATTTTTTCTTTGCATTGTATTATTCCATTGACCAAATGCTGAATATTTTGCTTTATTACCAAGATAATTCATTACTGCTGGAGCTATGCCATAAAATTTATTTCCACCACTTGTATTATATTTTGTTTTCTTTGGTTTTTTTTCTGGAACTATAACTTTTGGTTGGTCGTATTTTCGAACAACATTTTGTCCTCCACTACCTGTTCCTTGATAAGCACCACCTTCAAATTGAGACCTAGTCAGACCACTACCTTCTGATGACGTACCTTTAAGACTAGACTCTGTATAGTTATCAAACTCAGGATAAGCTGGTATACCTTCTTTAGTCATTACTTCTCGACCACCTAATGTCATTAATTTTTCAGCTTCATTTGGTGTAATGTAAGCCAACATATGGTCTTGACCTTTTATCTTTTTATTTTTTTGTATAATTTGTTTAGCTTGTTGTGAATTTGTTATAGCCATTATTCGTCCTTGTCAGATGATGCGCCTAAAGCTGGTATCTTTGCAACTTTAATTTTTACAGATCTTAAAATATCTTCTTTTACAGTATCTGTATCTGGATTATTAATATCGTCTTCTGCTTCTTTATCAGAATTATATTCTTGATTTGTTTTTGTATTCTTTAAAGTTATTTCTGCTTCACACTTAACGACAGGTACTTCTTTGCCATCAACTTTTATATATTCTACAGATCCTTCTTCTATAAATGCCATATATTAATCTCTATTTATTTGTAACACAGAAACAACCATATGTAACCTATTTCCTGTGGCTGCTTGTGCTTTTAAAATTTCGTTTTCTTGTATTATAAGGGGTTGTGTCAATAACTCAATAGTTGTATTTGCTGCAACTGCTTTTGTTTTAAACAAGTTAAATACAGATGCTCCTGCTGTAAGGGTAACAGATATACTGTCAGCATTACCAGAATCATCTGATACTAATATTGATTTAATAATACTAGTTGTAGCTGCTGGACCTGTATAAACAACAGTATTTGTTGTATCTGTAAAATCTATTTTTGCGTTTGTATATATATTAGCCACTTAAAAACCAAGAGATTCTCTCTTGCTCCTGTTTTAGCTCATCTAAAAATGTAGAGTTTAATTGTTCTTTCATTAAACCTAGAGCTCTATTAATTTGTTTTTGGTTAGATACATCATATTCTTGTTTTGGTTCTGGTATTCTTATATTTATCTTTGTCATTATCTACGCCCATCTGCTTGTACATCAACTCTAAAAGTTCCAAATCTCCACGACTCACTAGATGCATCATTTTCTATTTTAAAACTACAGAACCTACCACGTGCTCTTGTATCTTTTTTAGTAGTACTAGATGTTATAGTAAAAGGACTATAAGTACTATTAGTAGTTGATTGTTGAGGATATCTTTTTAATCCAATAGTTACTTTTGCATTTCCTTGTAAGACTTTAAAATCTGGTACAAACCTTCGTAGTGCTAAAAATACTTCTCCAGCAACTTTAGGTCCTGAAGATTTACCTTGTGCATCTCTTTGTCTTTGTTCTAAATCAAAATCAAATGATTGTATAAAAGAAGAAACAGCAGTTGTAGTACCATTAGGATTAACTTGATCTGTTCCTACTTCGTGTTCAAAATATGTAGTTTGTCCTAAACCAGTTTGTCCAACCACCGCAGGAAATGTGCCGGTAGCTGTTGAGTTGTATTTAGTTGCATAAGGGTTTGGATATATAGTTGCATCTATCCAACTTGTTCTAGCTTCTGTTCCTGTGTACCATACACCTCCAGGTACACCAGCAGACTCACCAAAATTAAATACAACATATTTATCATTAAAGTCAGACGTTGAACTTGGATAGCTCCAAGTAATTTCTGTATATAAATTATTTAAACCTGCTGAAACTTGTTGTCCTTTTGTAGTATCAAAATTATCAAATACATTATCTTCAACAGTACAAGATAAAGATTTAACAGTACCATCAAACATAAAAAAACCTTTAGGACTTAACCAAAACGCAGCACCGTCTATTTCTACAACTGCATTTTGTCCTATTAATCCACAGTTAGTTCCTACTTGTTCAAAACCAAATGTAAAAGGAGAACCAATAAACTTCATTGTGTACAATGCATTATCAGTCCATATTAGAATAACTTCTTTAGCTTTTAATGCACCTATAATTTTTGTACCATCTTGTAGTCTTTGTGTTCCAGCTGTATTAGTTGCTGAAGGTGCGTAAGTGTTTATTGCTTCTTGGTCCGAGAACCTTATAAACATATCGTCTTGTGAATCAGGTGTGCCTATTATTGTTTCTGTACCTAAATGAATTAAGTGACGTGTTGTTGGTGAAATTAATGTAACTCTTGTTTTAGTTGGATTGTTTGTTGTTTCAAAATTAGATGTAGTTGTTGATGCACGTGTAGTTAATCTTGCAGCAATACCAGAATCCCATGTAAAAGTTTTACCATTTAATATTGTTGCAACTAATACTTCTCCATAATTACTTAATGACCAAAGACCTGGTTCTAGTGTAACATCAGATGCTGCAGCTGCTTCACCCCATTTACCATTACTCCAAGGATCCATTCCCCAACCATAACCATATGTTTGTTCTCTAGGACCAATATGTTCATAAGGTATTACACTTAAACTACCACCAGTTGATACTGTTCCAGTTGCATTGCTTGATTGATTAATTGTAAATGTGCCTGTAGTAGGTACACCTATTACTTGAAAATTTTTATCTTCAAAATCAGAGTTTTGATAACCTGTACCACCTGGTAAAGTTACTGAATCTAATTGTACAATGTCTCCAACTTTTACACCATGTGCTGCTTTTGTAATTGTGCATGTTGGTGAACCATTTGTTGTTGCAATGGTTGCAGATGTTAATGTAGTTTTAACAGGTGTAATATCGTATAGTTGACCTTCAAAATATAATAATAAAAATTTATCTGTTCCAAGGGCCACGTACCTATTACCATCGTTATCTACAAAAGCATGTTGTTTTCTAACAACACCTACAACTGTATCCGTAGTAAGTGAAGCCCAACCACCAACTTTTTCTGGTAGTCCATATCTAAATCTAACATTGTCAGAATCAACCCAACGGTTTTCAGCTCCAACCTCTGTGTCTTGTTTATCAATACCGGGTTTAAATTTAAACTCAATGAGAGCCATCTGTTAAGCTCCTATATTTTATCTTTATAGACCCAACCTCTAGCCGTATTAACATAGACTAAAGTGAATGCTGCACCGTTTACACTAACTACTAAATTTGATGCTGAGCCCAAAATGTTAGAACCATTTCTGCCTATGGTTAAATTATTTGAATTAAAAAAATTTTTACTATCTATAAAATGCACTTCATTACCAATAGCTGGTGAAGCAGGTAAATTTACTGTTACTGTTGATCCACTTGTATCTACTAATACTTGATCATTAGCAACTGTAGTATATGTACCTGTTGTAGTAATATATCCTTTTTGAACTAAACCTAGATTAACATTTGAACCATCCGCATAAACTAAACAAGTTGATGCTACAGGTAAACTTATTCCTGTACCTGACACAGTTTTAAAAGTTAAAGTATATCTATTAGCTGATCTATCTGTTGCGTCTTGAACTACATAAACTCTTTCTACTGAGTCTGGAACTGTTACAGTTCTATTAGCTCCAAGCGTACCTGTAAGTTTTAAATATAAATTTTTACCGTTAGATACTGCGCCATTGCTTATAGCTAATGCTTGGTCTGAAGATGCAACATCAATTGATATATATCCAGATGAAGCTTGTTCTAATTGTTGTAAATTGGTGTTAGTTATAGTACCCCATGTACCTGACTTCTCACCAGTAGTCATTAATTCTAATTTTAAATTACTCGAGTATGTTGATGCCATAATTCTCCTATGGGTTAAGTGGGTCTATTGGGACCCATGTTTGCCCTGCGTTTGGATCTATTGGATTCCATGATACCACAGAAACCGTACCTAATGCAAGGTTAATTCTACTGCCAGATGGTCTAACTCCTGACCCAATTGTTGTATTTCCTACAGCTACGTTTACTCTTTTTCCATTAACTAAAACTACTACATTTTGTATTCCGACCCCTGCAAAAGTTGTTGCTGAAAAAGATGTTGCTCCAAAAAACATATTATATCTCCGTCCAAATCTGAGTAGCGTTTGTTGGTACCGCTTCCCATTTTCTAATTAATACGTCAGATGTTCCAACATTAAACCTATTACCAGTTGGTAATATTTTAGCTTTAGCTATTACTGTTACATCACTAGTAGCTATGTTAACTCGTTTTCCTGTAACAATAGCTGTTGCATTTGCTTTAGCTGTTGCATTACCAAGAGCTACTTCAAAGCCATTACCTGTAACTGTTAAATTACATTTACCAATAATTGTAACATTACCAGTGCCAATATCTAAACCTTGACCAGTTATATCTGGTTTAGCACCTGCTTTTACTATTACCGTTCCATTTGCTAGTTCAAATGCATTACCAGTAACCGGTACATTTTTTGGTATGGAAGCTTGCGCGTTACCAATACCTAATTCTAAACCATTACCTGATAATACTTCTACAGCTTTTGCAACAATAGTTACATCACTAGTACCTATGTTTACTCGTTTACCTGTAACAGATACGTTAGCTTGTCCAATAATAGTTGAATTACCAACAGATACATTTAATCTGTTGCCTAATACATTAACATACGCGTTAGGAGAAAAACCTACATCTGAAAAGGCTGCTGCCGAAAAGGGTGTAGCACCAAAATACATGCGAGGCTACCTCTACAAGGCAGTCGCCGGAGTATTATTTGTGCCGACTATGGTTTGCCCAAAAGCAAAATATGCATAAGTACTTGTGCTTTGGTTTACACCCGCCCAAGCTGATCTTATTTTAAAACCATTACTATAAAAATCTATAAAAGGAGATACACTAGCATTGTCTGCTCCAGTTGTATTTGCTACTAACATTCTAGTGTTAGGATTAGGTAACATATTACCAATTGTATTATCTACAATCCACCAACCATCTGCTGAACCATCAGTCATTTTTATAAGAACCCATGATGGAGCAAAACCAGTGTAGATCATAGAACCATCTGCATTAGCATTACCCATGTACGTTGAAAATTTACTATAGCCAGCTTTTTCAGCAAATAAAAAAGCAGCATAAGGTTCACCACTTGCATTAGTTTGACCGTGATCTCCTATTGTAAAATTAACACTATCGGGATCAGTATTTTCCCAAGCTGCTCCACCTGCAGTAATAGCATTATCAGTTGTATCTAATTTTAAATATTTAGTATTACCTAAACCAGTACCTGGATTATAAACTACCCAGTTATTGTCTGGAGCTGAAAGTCTTTTAACAATTATAAAACCTGGAGCTGCTCCTAAACCATGAGCTACTTGTGTGGGAGTGTTACCATTCCCTGTATAGTTTATAACACTAAAACCTGCGGTTTGATTAAATGAGTAAGAAGATGGAGTAATATCAGTAGCACCATTAGTTGCTATTCCTGATGTTGTCCCTGCCTTCCAATTCCAACTAATAAAACCATTACCATTACCATTAGATTCACCATGGTCTCCTAAAGTAAATCCATCGGCTCCAAATGCTGTTAAAGTATTTGCACCTGTTTGTTGTTCTGTACCTGCATCACATTCTAAATATTTTGTAGTTCCAGATGCACTATTATAAAGATTATGATTTGATGTAGATTCTCTATCTTTTACCCAAACAAAATCAGGTTGAAATCCAACTCCTGTAACATTATTTGTTCCACCGTTCCCTGCATATGTTAAATTTTTTATGTAACTCGAACTCTTATTTATAGTTGTGTAGGCCATTATTCGTTAAGTCCTTTCGTTGATAGCGCAGTATAGCCCGCCGGAACATCATACTCAAACGTTCCTATATTTGAAGCATTACTTCCTGCACTAGCTACTGCCGTTGTTTTAAACATTCCATTTCCAAAATTATAATTAAATATTGCATTTGCACCATAAATTCCAGCCGCAGGAGAACACGTGCTAACAATTGTTGGTATTGCACAAGCACCTGTCTTTGATGCACCTGAAGTTGGCACTCCAACATTTCCACCAAGAGTTAAATAAGTTCCATTTTTGTGCATATATAATGCTCTATTATCCATATCAACTGCAAAACCAATTACATCACCATTTGACCAATCAACACCTGCTGAACCAGAACTACCAACATTTGAACCACCACTTATTACATTATTATTATTTCCACCTCTGTAATCTACTTCCATTCCTGCACTTGCAGTGTTAGCTGTAAAATTTGCATTAGTGTTTCCTGCAAATCCCATACCAGTACCACTACCAGCAAATACTTTATCTATACATTGTATTCCTGCATTTGCATAACCATTAGAAGAATTTAATGCTTCAATTTTTAATTCCCAGTAGAACTTGCCTTTTGTAAAACCTAATGTTCCATAAGTACTTTCCCAAACAGTATCTACATTAGACACAGTAGTGTTTCCATTTGAGTATCTAATGTCACTACTATCATCACGATACAAAGGATTAAACGTGCAAAAATTATCAGAAGGGCAATCTTTTGTTGCTGTAATTGTACCAGAACCTAAAGTAAAATTATTTCCTTGACCACTTCTATCTGTTAATGCGGCATCATTTTTTAATAAAAAGAAACCATTAGTTCCATAAGTTACACTTGGATTTGTATTTATTTTCCACAGTCCAGTGGTT
>Ga0209992_10001192_pt1 | contig 28951 bp, 23 predicted proteins | sample 2SBtaG_2_FD_182564 | JGI IMG/M metagenome (GOLD analysis project Ga0209992, IMG submission 182564) | Deep subsurface microbial communities from Kolumbo volcano to uncover new lineages of life (NeLLi) - 2SBTROV12_ACTIVE470 metaG (SPAdes)... | ecosystem: Environmental > Aquatic > Marine >... | reverse complement strand
CTCTGCTACTGGGACCTGGACGCTGCCAAGGAAGACCTGGAGTTCGCCTGGCGCAGCGAGTTCGAGGTCTCCTGCATGATCGAAGGCAAGGAGGTCCGGATCGACGAAGGCTACGAGTCGACGTGGGTGGCACCGGACTGGGTCAAGCGGCTCCAGGACAAAGAGGGATTCTGAGTGCGCCGCAGCACCCACAGAGCCGTCACTTTCTTCCGCCTGCGGAGGTAGAGCCCAGCGTTTCTTCCGCTTGGGCCACCAAACTCAGGCCTCGGGGGCGATCTGGCTGGCCGTGAGGCCCCCCAGCGGGACTTTGGGGGCCCCAAGCGGAAGAGGGAAGCGGCTTTGGCGGGGCCGACGCCCAGACCTCGCAGGATTCACGCCGCCGGCTTCATGAACAGCGGCGGCACTTCCTGGCGGCTGATCAACCCAGCGTCGATCCAGGCATCCACCGGGTCATCGATGCCGACCTTGCCCACGTACAGGTGCTCGATCGGGTGGCCGGCGGCCAGCCAGGCACCGACACGCCGCAGGCCCCGGTAGTAGACGACGTCCTTGGCGTAGACCCCAGGCAGCTCCGGACGAGCCAGGCCGCGCTTCAGCCGCAGGCAGACACCCCACGCCAGACCGGGCCCCGCCAGGCTGGAGACCTGGCGGTGCAGGTCGCGGAAGCCCGCGGTGCGACCCATGTCGATGGCCCGCACCACGATGGACTGGCGCCATGCGCTCCCGGGGCTGGCGGCCCCTGCCCGCTCCTCGGCGACCATCGCCAGGCCCTCTTCCGTCTCCAGCGAGCCGGGCAGGCCGGTGGCGAACAGGCGCAGGGGCTGGTGGCGACCGTTGGCGGAGCGCCAGGCGTGCACTTCGACCTCGTGGGCGATGAGGCGGGCCACGTCCCGGTCCCGGAACCGGGCGCGAGGACTGACCTTGATCAACTGCTTGGCGCCGTCGACCAGCACCCGGGCAGACATGACCGGGTCCATCTCGACGGTCCAGAGCGCCAGGCCGCGCTGGCACAGGGCTTCGCCCAGGGCCTGGGCGACCTGGCCGGCCTGGAGGGTGAAGGCTGTGGTGTCGTGCTCCCGGACCTCGTCGGCTGCGTGCGCCAGCGTGTCCGAGTCCGGGTACCAGCCGGCGGACCGGGCCAGGGTGTCGAAGGCTTCAGGGGTGCGGTCCCGGAGGGCCAGGATGAAGGCACGGGTGCCGTCGATGGCGCGCTGCATCAGCTGGCCCAGGGGATGGTCCTGGGGCGGGTCCAGGCTGTCGAGGATCCGGAGCTCGGCGTCGGCCCAGGTGGCCGGTTGGTACTCGAAAGGGGGCGCCTGGGCACCGGCGTTGAACACGCGCCGGGCCTCGGGCGCATTCACAGGGTTCAGGAACCGGGAGAAGTGCACCCGCTGATACAGCTCGTGCAGCGCCTGGTCCGCGCCCACGATCGGCGCCGGAAGCTTCCTGCCCATCGTCGGAATGGTAACCGGGGCCCGATGGGATACCCCCGGGCCCGATGGATCCCGCTGCCCTGGTCGGCCTCTCCCCGAACGCGATCCGCGAGCACTTGCCTGGGTTCGTCTGCGCCTCTGTCGACGCCGACGCGCCCACGGTGGCGCGGTTGCAGCGGTCCCTGGCGCAGATCACGGACGCTGCCAGCCTGGCCGAGATCGCCCAGATGCAGGAGGCGTTCGCCCAAGCCGGAGGGGCTTACGAGATCTTCGGGGCCGACCCCCTGGCGCGGCGCATTACCCGGCGGCACCTCCAGGACCTCACCGATGGCAGCACCGTCACCGGCGTGGACCGGCTGCAGGCCATCGCCGGGCGGCCCCAGATCTGGCTGTGCAACCACCTCAGCTACACCGACACCCAGGTGCTCGATGCCCTGTTGTCCGGGCTGGGCCACGCGGTGGCCGACGACCTGTTGGTGGTCGCCGGCCCCAAGGTCTACACCGACGCCTATCGGCGGATCGCGAGCATCGGACTGAACACGCTCAAGACCCCCCAGTCCGCGACCGTGGCGTCCGAGGGACCGGCCCTCACCCCCCGGGAGCTGGCCACGATCGCCCTCGAGACCCAGAGTCTGGCGTCGAACTGGCGGGATCAGCGTGGGCCGGTCCTGCTCTATGCCGAGGGCAGCCGCAGCCCGGACGGCCGGCTCCAGCCCTTCCTGCGGGGGGTGCGACGGTGGGTCCGACGCCCTGCCGAGCTGGTGATCGTGCCGGTGGCCCACCACGGGGCCGAGGCGCTCTTTGCCCGCGACGAGCGCATGCGTCCCTGCCCCGTCAGCCTGGCTTTTGGGGCGCCGTTCACGGTCCAAGAGGCCACCAGGGGGGGGCGACAGGGGGTGCTGACCGAGGCCTGGGGGCGCATCGCCGGACTGCTGCCCCCCTCCCGGAAGCCCGCGCCGGACACGCTCTCCGTCACGTGATGTCACATTGAGAGGGAAACCCCGGCCAGCTCCTCATGGCAGGGGACCCGCCGTCCGATGGAGGGTCCATGAATGCCTGCTACTTCCACCCTGCCGAGGTGCGCACTCAGCTGCGCGGTCTCGCACCGCACAAGCCCCAAGCCACGATGATGGGGCCTGCTGGCCGCTGCATCCCCGGATCCATCGCGTCGGCGGACCGCGAGGGTCGCGTCACCTTTGCGCCAAGCAGTCGCCTGATGGCGCCGCCGCCCGGCCTGACGGTGCGGCTGGACGTGCAGCGTTCCGAGGCCACGTGGGCCTTCTACACGGACACCTTCGGCTCCGACGAGGACGGTCACTGGATCCTGGAGCGCCCCCGTGTGCTCCGTCGCCAGGAAGACCGGCGCGTGCATACGCGCATCCCCCTCGCCGAGGATGACGGCATGCGGCTGACCGTGCCAGGCTCCGAGGCCTGCCCGGTGGTGGACCTGTCCAAGGGCGGCCTGGCCTTTCGCTGCGACCTGCTCTCGCCCTGGGCCCGGATGCGCATGCCCTTCATGGCGCACCTGGACGTGGCCGAGGTCGGGTCCATTCCCGTCCGGGTCGAGATCCGCAACCTTCGCCTGGACCCCGCCGGCAGCCAGACACGCCTGGCCGGTGCCAGGATCTTGTGCCTCGACGAGAGAGGCGACACCTGGTGGGATGCCCTGATGACCGAGCTCAGGGACGCGTCGTCAGCGGCGTGATCAGCTCTCGTAGAGGCTGAAGCTCCGCTCGAACAGCTCGGCCAGGGCCTGACGGCCGTTGTCCTGCAGGCGGCGGGTGCCCGTCCCGCAGACGTGCTCGCTGTTGATCACCGGCACCCCGGACTCCCAGCGGCTGCCGCTCCAGCTGAACCAGCCATCCTGGTCCTGGTCGAAGACCCACAGGTCCTTGTGCCACATGCGGGCGAGCTCGACGCTCCACCCCGTGCCGCCCTGGACCGTGCCGTCTTCCTGGATCACGCCGACCACGAAGATCTGCTGGGCCCGGGAGACCTGGTGCCACAGGGACTGCAGGATCTTTCGGATGCCGACCTTGTGGGCGTAGTCCCGGTGCAGACGGCGCGACACGTACTTGAGGGAGACGTCGCCGGCCGCGAGCTCGCGCTCGGAGAGCTCGACGCGGTGCTCCAGCCGGTCCTGGTGGTGGCCGTTGAAGCTGAAGTTGATCTCGGAGACCCCGTACCGGTCCGCCAGCTCGCCAAAGGCGGCTTCGGCGCCCTTGGCGCCCCCGGAGTAGAGGGTGCAGGCTCGGGCGTCCGTGGCAAAGGGGGCCGTGGTGGGGTCCCACGTGTCCTCGCCCAGCACCATCAGCCGCGTGGGATCGAGTTCCAAGCCCATGGTGTGGCCGTCCGGGTCGCCGTGCACCTTGAGGGCCGAGAGCACGATGTGCTCGTCGACGGGCTCGAGCTTCACGACCGTGCTGTAGCGATCGGAATTCGGGAACTCGTCGTGGTCGTCCCGGTGAGTCCTCACAGCGAGCCAGACCGCCAGCTTGCGATCGTGGGCCACACCGGCGAGGGCTTCGAGTCCGGCGGCGTCCTCGGCGGGGTAGCCGTCGATGAAGACCGCCCGCGGCTCGAACTGCATGAACTCGCCCAGCATGTCCAGGGCCCGCAGCAGGTCGTCGGACGTGAAGGGTCGGTTCAGGTAGGCCTGGATCATCCGCCGGCGCTCCAGCGTGATGGCCAGGGCCTCGGCCTTGCCCAGCCCAGCCGCGCGGGTGACCCGCGGGAAGAGCTCGTCGTAGAACGAGCGCACGTGATCGGCGCTGTCCCGCAGGGAGATGTGGAGCACGTTGTCGTCGCGCAGGATCCGGTCCAGGGCCAGGTGCACCAGCAGCACACTCTTGCCGACCCCGGCACGTCCCACGACGCCACCCAGCTCCCCAGCGGCCAGGCCGCCGTGGATCGACTGGTGGAAGACCTTCATCGGGCTTCGGGCGTAGATCTCTTCAGAAAGCATCACGAACCTCGGCAGGGGCCGAGGGCAGGCCTCAGCCCGCCCTCTCCTCCTGGTACTTCTTGACCAGTTCCTCGGTGATGGAGACAGGTGCCTGGGCGTACCGGGCGAACTCCATCGTGAACTCCGCCTTGCCCTGGGTCGAGGACCGGAGCGTGGTGGCGTAGCCGAACATCTCCGACAGGGGCACCTCGGCGTCCACCTGACAGAAGCCATCCATCTCGGTGGACCCCAGGATCATGCCACGCCGCTGCATCAACGTGGCGACCATCGGACCGTTGAATTCGGCCGGCCCTTCGAGGGTGACCTTCATCAGCGGCTCGAGCACCGCCGGGCGGGCCTTCTCGTAGACCGAGCGGAACGCGCCGCGGGCGGCCTCCTGGAAGGCCACGTCGCTGGAGTCGACGGCGTGGGAGTTGCCGTCGTTGACGGTGAAGCTGATGCCCAGGACCGGCGCACCGATCAGGCGGCCCTTGGCGAGCATCGAGCGGAAGCCCTTGTCCACGGACTTGATGAACTCGCGGGGGATGGCGCCGCCCTTGATCTTGTCGACGAACTCGTACTCGCCCTCGTCCAGGGGCTCGACCCACCCGACGACCTTGCCGTACTGGCCCGAGCCACCGGTCTGCTTCTTGTGGATGTAGTTGAACTCGGCCTTCTGGGTGAGCGTCTCGCGGTACGCGACCCGAGGGGGAGAGACGTCGACCTCGGCGTTGTACTCGCGCTTCATGCGCTCGATGTAGACGTCCAGGTGCAGCTCGCCCATGCCGGAGACCACGGTCTCGCCGGTCTCGGGATCGGCGGCCACGCGGAACGTGGGGTCCTCCTTGGAGAACCGCTGCAGAGCCTTGGTCAGGTTGTTCTGGGCCGCGCTGGTCCTGGGCTTGACCGTGAGCGAGATGACCGGCGCCGGGACGTGGATCGACGTCATGGCGATGGCTTCGCCGTCGGTGAAGGTGTCGCCGGAGTAGCAGTCGACCCCGAAGAGCGCGACGATGTCACCGGCGGTGGCCTGGTCGATGTCCTCCATCTCGTCGGAGTGCATGCGCACGAGCCGGCCGACCTTGACCTTCTGGCGACTGCGGGCGTTGATGAGGGTGTCGCCCTTCTTGAGCGACCCGCGGTAGACGCGCAGGTAGGTGAGCTGGCCGTAGCGGCCGTCCTCGAGCTTGAAGGCCAGGGCAGCGGTCCGACCGTCGGGGTCGGTCGGCATGATGAAGGGGATCTCGTCGTCCCCCTCGAGCCGCAGGGCCTTGTTCGCCACGTCTGTGGGGGAGGGGAGGTACTCGATGACCGCATCCAGCAGCCTCTGCACGCCCCGGTTCTTGTAGGCCGAGCCCATGAACACCGGGCAGATCTGCAGGCCGATGGTGGCGTCCCGCACGGCCTCGTGGATGTGGGCTGGGGTGACCTCCTCCTCGAGGATGGCCTCCATCAGCTCGTCGGAGAACATCGACACCGCGTCGAGCATGATCTCGCGGTACTTGTCGGCCTGATCGGCCAGGTCCGCGGGGATGTCCTCGATGCTGATGTGCTCGCCGTTGTCGCCGCTGAAGCGGTAGGCCTTCATCGTGACCAGGTCCACGATGCCTTCGAGCTTCTCTTCGAGACCGAGGGGGATCTGCATCATCACCGAGTTCAGTCCGAGCTTCTCCCGGAGCTGGTTGCTGACCCGGAAGGGGTTGGCCCCCTGGCGGTCGCACTTGTTGACGAACGCGACCCGAGGCACGTTGTAGCGGCGCATCTGGCGGTCGACCGTGATCGACTGGGACTGCACCCCCGCCACGCTGCACAGGACCAGCACAGCCCCGTCGAGCACCCGCAGGGCCCGCTCTACCTCGATGGTGAAGTCGACGTGTCCGGGGGTGTCGATGATGTTGATGTGATGGTCTTGCCACTCGCAGTGGGTCGCAGCGGACTGGATCGTGATGCCGCGCTCACGCTCCAGCTCCATGCTGTCCATCTTCGCGCCGACGCCGTCCTTGCCCCGCACCTCGTGGATCGCGTGGATCCGATCGGTGTAGAACAGGATGCGCTCGGTGAGCGTGGTCTTGCCCGAGTCGATGTGCGCGCTGATGCCGATGTTCCGGATGCGCGACAGGTCCGCATTCACCGTGAACTCCGAGTCTTTGGAGTGAAGGGGCGGCCTGATAGCTCAAGGGGTCAGACTCTGTCAACTTCCGACGCGGGTTCGGCACGAAACTCCTGGGCTCACGTTGGCCCTTGCGCCGAGCGTAGACCCTGCGGTATGCCCCCACGCTGCAGCCTTGGAGGGCCCGATGTTCTCGTTGATCTGGATGATTGCTTGCGGCGCTAGCGAGCCCGCCAGCGCCCCTGCTGCCGAGCCTGCACGGGTCCAGGCCCCGGAGCCGGCGTCGCCGCCGGTGGAAGATCCCGCGACCCCTGCCCAGGACGCGCAGAGCGCCACGCCAGACCCGGCGGCCGAGCCCACGCTGACCGGTGGCAGCGGCAACAAGGGCAACGGGAGCACGGGCAAGGCCGGACCCAAGGGCGGCGACACCGAGACGACCAAGCAGGTCGGCACGGCTGGACCCAAGACCCGCACCCAGGAGCCCGCCCAGGTCGAGTCCGGCAGCGCGGCGGACCGAATCGAGAAGCAGCCGACCGGTGAGCCGGCGGTGAACAAGTAGGATGGTCGTTCCGTCCAGGGGCTTAATTCCTGGACCGCCGGTGCGACCCGCGGGTGGAGGCCTGTACCCATGATCACGCGACGCAAGACCCTGGCCGGGCTGGCTGCACTGGGCCTGGTGCCCGGCGTGGCGCTGGCCCAGGACGACGCGGCCACCGCCCTCGCCGAAGCCAACCGGCATTGGGGCACCCGGGACGCGGGCACGAGCGCAGACACCGCGATCCGGCTCTTGGAGCGGGCCCACGCCGTCGACGCCAAGAACTACGAAGTCTGCTGGAACCTGGCGCGGTTCTACTACTGGCAGGCCTCGGGCGCGACCAACGACGACGTCAAGGCCCGCCACGGCAAGGCCGGCTGGGACTACGCCGAGAAGGCCAAGCGCATCAAGCCCGGCGGGGTCGACGGCTACTACTGGGCCGCAGCGAACATCGGCGCCTACAGCAATGGCCACGGCATCGTCACCGCCCTCAAGGAGGGCCTGGGCGACAAATTCCAGCAGAACGCCGAAAAGGCCGCCGCCATCAACGCCGCCCACGACGACGCTGGGCCCCTTCGGGCCCTGGGCCGCTTCCACTTCTCGCTGCCCTGGCCTCTGAAGGACCTGGACAAGTCCCGGGACTACCTGAGCCGATCGCTCAAGATCGCACCCAATTCCGCGATCAACCTGTACTACATGGCGGATCTGGAGCGCGAAGAAGGCAATGACGCTGCGGCCCGGACCCTGCTCCAACGGGTCGTTGGTCTGAACCCGGGCGCTGGGGACGGCCCCTCCATCCGCAAGCACCAGCGCCTGGCCAAGGCCATGCTGGCCGAGCTCTGAGCGAGTGACGTTCTGGGAGAGCGGGCTCGTGCTCACGGGCCTGTGGCTGGGCGTGCTGCTGCTGGGCGCCACGGTGCTTCGCCGCAGCCTGCCGCCCCTTCAGCGGCTCGGGATCCCCGACAGCATCGTGGCCGGCGTCGCGGGGCTGATCTTAGGGCCTGGGCTGCTCGGCATCTTGCCCCTGGACACGGGGACCCTGGAGAGCATCGTCTACCACGGGCTGGCCATCCTGTTCATCGCCGTGAGCCTGCAGTCGCCGGCCCAGGGAAAGGGCGGTGGGGGTGCCGTCTCCTATGCCTTCTCGATTCCCGTGCTGGCGCTGGTCCAGGCGGTGATCGGGGTGCTGGTGGTGCTCGGCATCGCCATGCTCACCGGCGAAAAGACCCACCCGGGCTTCGGACTGCTCCTGCCCCTGGGCTTCCAGCAGGGCCCCGGCCAGGCCCTCTCCCTGGGCAAGGCCTGGGAGGCCACGGGACTGGTGGACGGCTCGCAGCTGGGCCTGATCATCGCCAGTGTGGGTTTTGCCTGGGCCGTGTTGGTCGGGGTTCCGCTGGTCGCCATCGGCCGCGAGCTGGGGTGGGCCGACGACCCCGGGCGTGGCGGAGAGCGCGGGGCCCAGGACGCGGCCGCCGAAGCCCGCGAGCCCAGCACCGAAGTCGGCGGACTGGAGCCTCTCTCCAACCAGGTGGTGGGCATCGGTACCGTCTACCTGCTCACCTATGGGGTGGTCGTCGGGCTCACGACGGCGCTGGTGAGCAAGCCGCAGATCGCGGCGATGATCTGGGGCTTCCACTTCATCATCGGCACGCTCCTGGCCCTGGCCATTCGCGTGCCCTGGCGCCGGGTCAAGTCCCTGCCCACGCTCCACGACGGCCAGCTGGGCCGGGTCGCAGGGCTGACGGTCGACGTGATGACCTGCGCCGCGCTGAGTGCTGTCTCGGTCAAGGTCCTGTCCGCCAACCTGCTCCCGATCCTGGTCCTGACGGGGCTGGGGGGGCTCGCCACCCTGCTGGTCGTGCTGTGGGTGGCGCGTCGCGCGTTCCCAGTCGCGCCCTTCGAGCACGCGGTGCTGCTGTTCGGCACGGCCACTGGCACGCTGCCCATGGGGCTGGCCCTGCTGCGGCTGCTGGACCCCGACCTGAAGGGCCCGTCGGCGACCAGCGCAGTGCTCGGGTCCGCGGGTGCGCTGCCCCTCGGTGCGGCGCTCCTGATCGTGGTGTTGCCGTACCCGGTGGCCAACTACCCGGACGGCTTCCCTTCGGCGGTCTGGGTGGCCCTGGGCATGGTGCTCGTGTACCTGGCGGCGCTGCTCATCGGGTGGTGGAAGTTCGGTCCACTGCAGCTGGATCGCCCGTGGCTGTCCCTGTGGCCTCGCGACGACCCAGAACCATAGCCCCTTCCCTCTTCCGCTTGGGCGCCGCCGCGGCTTGATTTGGGGGTCTTCCGGCCGAAGAATTGGCGCTTGGGACCTGATCGACACGTCCAGGCGGAAGAAAGCAGGGGCTCTGGCTTCGGAGGCGGAAGTAGACCGGGGCTTTGAGGTCAGCGCCGCCTGTTCTGGGACGTGGGCCGCACCCGTCGACGCCGCACGGCGGCGCCCAGGCCCACCAGGAGCGTCCACGAGAGCGTGGCCGGGACCGCGCTGCAGCCGCAGCCGGCCGAGTCGTCGGCGATGGCCAGGGCGGCGTCGCCGGCGCCGCTGGACTCGGGGTCGCTGGCCTCGAAGGCCAAGGTGACCACGTCGCTGGCGACGCCGTAGGTCTCGACCAGATCGGTCAGCTCCGTGAGCACGCTGGTGTCTCCGCTCAGCCAGGCGGTGTCCAGGTCCCTCGCTCTGAGCTGCGCCCACGCGCGGGCGATCACGGGCAGGGCTTCGTCGAGCTCGGGCAGGGCGACGTCGTAGGTCTCGTCGATGTCCTCTGGGCCTCGGAGCCCGGACAGGAAGACCTGGGTCTCTCCGGGCTGGTCGTAGCGAAAGGCCATCAAGAGCTCGTGGCCCCCGGACAGGTCCGCCAGGTCGCGGGGGGCCTGGTCCCAGGCGCCGGCCACCACCGCCACCGGCTGGACCAGCAGGGGGTCCTGCAGCCGCTCCTGGAGCGCTGCGACGGCGTTGGCGACCCCGTCGGAGTCCTCGACGAGCGCTGCCTCGCCGCGGTTCTCCCGGGCGAGCCGATCCAGCAGCCCCAGATCGGCGTCGGGTCCGATGCCCAGCGCGAACAGGCTGGCACCAAAGGTGTTCTCCTGGGCCACCTGCTGGGCCAGCGCGTCGGGGTCGGTCTCGCCAGCGGTCGCCTCGCCGTCGGTCAGCAGCACCACATAGGCCGCGGCCGAAAGGCCGCCATGGACGGCCTCGATGGGGTTGTCCGCGACCGGCGGCGCGTCGCCCTCGGGACCCCGCCGGGTGCCGCCGCAGCCCAGGAAGCCCGTCTGCTGCAGGGTGTCGTCTGCCAGGTCCAGGGCCTCGGTGAGCGCCTCGCCCGGATCGGACAGCCCGGCTGCCTCCTGGCGCGCCAGGAAGGCGTCGCCCCGCGCCACGGCGCCCTCTGAGGCGGTGGGAGCGGTGGCCCGAAAGGGCCAGGCCTGGGACGCATAAGGGATCAGGTTGAAGCGATCCGTCTCCTCGAGCTCGCCGAGCCAGCGACCGCCGGCGGCCACCGCTGTGTCCAGCTTCTCCCCGGCCATGGAGTCCGACACGTCGAGCACGAGGGTGAACAGCTGGTCGACCCGGGCGCCGGCGTCGACCGGACCCGGCACCAGGACCACCAGGCCGTAGCCCGGCCCTGCCAGCGCCCCGGTGAAGGGGTCCTGGGCCGGGCGGTAGGTCAGGACCTGCACACCGAAGGCACCGGGCTGCTCGGTCCAGGTCAGGGTGACGGCGTCGGCGTCTCCCATCGTGCCGGACCAGCTGGCCGCCGCGTCGGTGCCAGCGATGGCCACGTCACCGGTGGGCGCCAGGTCGGCCGCGACCAGGTCCTCGAGCCCGACCACGTCAAAGGTCACATCGACCCGAGGCTCGCCGGGGTTCAGGCCGGCGTCGTCCAGGGGCAGGACCACCGAGAGCGTCTCGTCTCGGGCGGAGAGCACCTGTTGCCAGGAGAGCTCCAGCGTCAGCGTGCCGGGCTCGGTGAGCAGGGGCAGCGGCGTCGAGAAGACCTCCCCCACGAGCAGCTCCGCGAGCTCGCCATCCGGGCCCGCCTCGACGGAGACCTGGTCGGACGGTGTCGCCCCCGCTGAGACCCAGTCGCCGTCCCCGTGGCGGTAGCGCAGGCCGGCGATCGCGCTGTCTGGCGGCACGACGGCGGCAAAGCTCCAGCGACCCGCAGGCAGGTCTGGCCACACCCAGGTCGTGGTCGCACCGGCCACCCGGCCCGCCACGTGGACCTGGGCGGAGAGTGCGTCGAGGGCCGCGTAGTCCGTGGCGCTATAGAGCACGCCGCCGGCCAGGGCAGCACCGATCCACGTCAGGGCAAGCATCACGGCGTCCTCCCGACGGCCAGGGTCATCCCCGGGCCCATGTGGTGCACGTCGCGTCCGCCCACCGACGCTGCGATGCGCACCCAGCCCCGATCCCCTGTCGCCAAGCTGAAGCCCAGCGCCACGCGCAGAGCGGGATCCCGCTGGCCGGCCCAGGTCTCCAGCTGTAGCCGCGGCTGGACCACCAGGCCGTCGCGCAGGGGCGCGTCCACGCCGCCCTCCAGCCGCACGCCCATCCGGGCGATCCAGTCCACCCCGGCGACGGCATGGAGCCGGTCCAGGTCCAGGTCGCCGCTCAGGCGAAACCCACCCGAGGGCCCCTGTTCCCGCAGCATGCCCAGGCGGACTTCGCCCCGCAGAGCCAGACGCTCCCCCAGGTGCAAGGTGCGGGCGCCGGTGGCCAACACGCCGGGCTGGGTACCGCCGATGACCAAGGCGCCGCACTCGAGCTCCGGACCCGCGGCGAGCTGCAGGTGCAGCGTGCCGTAGGCGTCGGGCCCGAAGGACGAGATCAGGGCTGTCTCGGCCGAGAAGCCCACCGCAAGAGCGGGTGCGGCCAGGGTCATCCAGAACATCACCAGCGCACCTCCACGCGGCCGTCGGCCACCAGTCCCAGGTCCCGCCAGGGCAGGTCGTACCCACCGGCGCCCAGCGCCCACTGGAGGGCGATGCGCTGCCGAACCACGGCATCCACCACCAAGGCCCCGTCGGCTCGCCACTGGAGGAAGTCGCCCTGGTGCACCGGCAGGGTGCCGGCCCGGGTGCGCACGCCGACACGCAGGTCGTCGCGCAAGGCGACCCGGCCATCGAGGACGAAGCGCTGGCCCATGCGGCCTCGTCCTTGCCACGACAGCTCGATCCGCGTCCGATCCGGGTGGCCCGAGCGCAGGCCGGCCCCCAGGGCCACGCCGGGGCCGACGTCGTCCACGCCGGCGCCGAGCACGCCATAGGCCGCAAGGCCGACCCCGGCTGTGTCCACCCGGGTCAGGAGCCAGTACCCGACCGCGGGCTCAGTGGCGTGGGGCTCGTCGCCCTTGCCCGTGACCCAGCGCTCGCCCCGAAGGCCCTCCAGGCGCACCTCGACGCGCCCCGGGCCCTCAGGGGGGCGCAGGGACCAGGCGACCGCGCCCCAGCCGGCGCCGGTGTCGTAGCCATCGCCGATGAGGCCACCTTCCAAGGCAAGCGCCTGGGGCCAGGTCGCGTCGTCGTCGTGGACCTGGCCCAGGTGGACTGCCATGAGGCCCTGGACGAGCCCGGACGGCGGCCTGGGCTCTGCGGGAGGCTCAGGTGGGGGGGCTGCAGCGACCGGGGCCGGCGCTTGCCAGGCCGGCGTGGGCTCGCCGCCCTGAGGGGACCCGAGGCGCACGGGCGTGCCCGCGGCGATGGCGACCGGATAGGCCAGGACCAGTGCGACCAGCTCGGGACCGACCCAGACGATCCGGGCGTCCCCCGCGTAGCGCAAGCCCTGGACAGGCTCGTCTGTGCGGGGATCTGGTCGCGCCTCGGCCACGTAGACGGCGACCGTCTGGCCCGGTGTCCAGCCCTCTCCGGGGGTGCCGACCAGGACCGTGTCCGCCCGGACCTGGATGACCTGGGGGTCCGGGCTCTGGGCCTGGACGGCGCCGGTGAGCAGGGTGGCGAGCATGGGGAAGAGCATGGGTGAACTGTACTCATGTGAATACGAATGCGTATTGAGTGGATACAAAAAAACGTATCCAAATGGCATACATGCGCGATTTGTTAGTCATTGATGTATCCAAGTCGAATATCTTCGGATATATCCATGGCCGTGAGACGCGTCCCGGGCCCCGACCTGTTCCAGACCATCGACTACCGCAGCTGGTTGCGGGGGTGGTTCGATGCGCAGAAAGCCGCGGATCACCGCTACAGCCACCGTGTGTTCGCGCGAAGCGCGGGGATCCGCTCCCCGTCATTGCTGAACGAGGTGATCAAGGGCAACCGCAACCTGTCCCAGCGCACGACCGAAGGCTTCATCCGCGCTCTCGGCCTCTCCCAGGAAGAAGCCCGGTTCTTCGAGGCCCTGGTCCACCTGGATCAGGCCGAGACGGTGGCCGCCAAGAACGACGCCTGGGAGCGGGTGAACGCCAGCCGCCGGTTCCGCCGTGCCAGGCCGCTGGATGGCTCGATGATGCGCTACCTGTCGAACTGGTACATCCCGGCGACCCGCGAGCTGGCCCACCGTGCGGACTTCCGAGACGATCCCGCCTGGCTCTCCCGGCAGCTCGTGCCCACGATCACCCAGTCCCAGGCCCGGGATGCTCTGGGCACGCTCAAGGCCCTCGGAATGCTGGCGGCCGATGCCACCGGCGCGCTGCAGCCGGCAGAGGTCTCCGTGGTCACCCCTCACGAGGTCGCCGGGCTGGCAGCCCACAACTACCACCGGGAGATGATCGCCCGCGCCGGGGATGCCATCGAGGGTATCGATCCCGAGGAACGCCACCTGTGCGCCGTCACGGTGGGCATCCCGGCGGCGCTGGTGCCCAGGCTCAAGGAAGAGCTGAATGCCTTCCAGGAGCGCCTGTTGAACCTGTGCGATGACCAGGCAGCTGCCACGGAACGGGTGTACCAGGTGAACCTGCAGCTCTTCCCCCTCACCCGCTCCCCCGAGGCCTCATGACCCCCGTCCTGCTGCTGTCGCTGTTCGCCTGCACCGGGGACCCGGCCAGCGGGACGGCGGTGGGCAACCCGGGCAAGCTGGACTTCACGGGGACCGACGTGCCCGACGACGTCGTGCTCGCCGGGGCCGTGCTCGACGTGGCCGCCGTCGAGCTGGGAACCTGTGGTGGAGACGTGGAGCGGATCGTGCTCGGCCTTGAGCTGGACCTGCTGGCGGCGCCCACCTGGCCTGTCCAGGTCGAGGCCGGGGAGTACTGCAGCGTGGTCGCCGAGCTCGACGGGCTGGACATCGCCGGGGTCACGACCGACGGCACGGGCTTCGGCTTCGCCATGTCGCCCGACGACCTGGTCCTCGAACAGGGCTTCCAGGTCGACGGCGACCAGCTGCTGGTGGGGGTGCCCCTGCCGGTCGACGCCGCGCTCATCGAGGAGCTGGGCGGCGAGGGCGAAGAGGTGGACTTTGGCGGCGACGACCAGGAGGCCCAGGACCTGGCCCAGGACATCTCGAGCGGAGCGACGCTGGGGCGGGACACCGACGGGGACGGTCAGATCGACAGCGATCCGGTCAGCGTGGCCCCCGGGGAGTCCACGGAAGCGACCGGGACGTCTGCGGACAGCGCCTCCTCTGGCTGCCAGAGCGCGAGCGGGTCCACCCGGTCCTCTCCCTTGCTGTTGTGGGGCCTGCTGGCCCTCGGCTGGTTGTCGTTCTCCAGAGACAGGCGCCGTCGTTCGGAGACGTCCTGGCCCCACGGTGAATGACTGATTCCAGTGGGTTGGGCCCGGACAGGGCCCCGGCACAGGCCTTGCTCTCTCCAGGGCCATGGAACGCCGCGACCCCTCCCCGGGCCTGTGCCAAGGCGACGAGCCTCTGGACTGACCACGCCGCCTGCTTCGGCTCCAACCGCGATAGGCCGGCTCCATGAGTGACTTCGACTACGACCTGGTGGTGATCGGCGCGGGCTCGGGCGGTGTTCGGGCGTCGCGCATGGCGGCTGCATTCGGGGCCCGCGTGGCGGTGATCGAGGAGCGCTACCTGGGCGGCACCTGCGTGAACGTGGGGTGCGTGCCCAAGAAGCTCTTCGTCTACGGCAGCCACTTCTCCGACGAGTTTCGCCAAGCGGCTGGCTACGGCTGGAAGCTCGGGGATCCGTCGTTCGAGTGGTCGGGGATGCTGGACAACAAGGACGCCGAGATCGCCCGGCTCAACGGGGTCTACGGGCGCATCCTGGGCAAGGCGGGGGTCGAGATCGTCGAGGGACGGGGCACGGTCGCCGGTCCCCACGCGGTCTCTGTGGGCGAGCGCACCCTGACCACCGACAAGATCCTCATCGCCACCGGTTCGTGGCCTTGGATGCCCCGCATCCCCGGCATCGAGCACGCGATCACCAGCAACGAGGCCTTCCACCTGACCACGCTACCCGAGCGGGTGGTGGTCGTGGGCGGGGGCTACATCGCCGTGGAGTTCGCCGGCATCTTCAACGGCCTGGGCAGCCAGGTGACCCAGCTCTACCGGCGGGAGCTCTTCCTGCGGCGCTTCGACCGCGACGTGCGCACCTTCGTCGCCGACGAGATCCGCAAGAAGGGGGTGGACCTGCGCTTCCAGCTAAACGTCGAGTCGATCACTCTGGACGGCGAGGAGCGGGTCTGCCACCTCACCGACGGCACGACCCTGCGGGCCGACTGCGTGCTCTTCGCCACGGGACGTCTGCCGCTGACCCGGGGCCTGGGGCTGGAGCGGGTGGGCGTCGAGCTGAGCCCACGGCAGGGCATCGTGGTCGACACCGACTACGTCACGACGGTCCCGTCCATCCTGGCCGTGGGCGACGTGATCGACCACGTGCAGCTCACCCCCGTCGCGCTCGCCGAGGGCATGTACGTCGCCCGCCACCACTTCGGCGGCCTGGACGTGGACTGTGTCGACTACACGTTCATCCCCACGGCGATCTTCAGCCAGCCGCCCATCGCCACGGTGGGCCTGACAGAAGAGGAGGCCCGGCTGGACCACGACGTGGTGATCTACCGGTCCGAGTTCCGACCTATGAAGCTCACCATGACCGACGTCACCGAGCGCACGCTCATGAAGCTGGTGGTCGACCGACAGTCGGACAAGGTGCTCGGGTGCCACATGGTGGGTCCCGACGCCGGCGAGATCATCCAGGGGCTGGCGGTCGCGCTCAAGTGCGGCGCCACCAAGGCCGTGTTCGATGCGACCATCGGCATCCACCCGACCGCTGCCGAGGAGTTCGTGACCATGCGCACGCCGGTGTCGTCTTGATCGCCCTGATCCTAATGGGCTGCGGCGGCGACCCGACCGCGACCGACAGCGGCGACACGGGCACGGGCGTGCTGGCGGTCCCGGTCCAGGTCGAGGCCGGTGTGCGCCACACCTGCGCCCTGCTCGACGACGGCACCGTGTCGTGCTGGGGGCTGGACGACGACGGCCAGGCGTCGGCCCCCGACGGCACCTACACCACCGTCAGCGCGGGCAACGACTTCACCTGCGCCATCGTCGATGGGGTCGGGGCCCCGTTCTGCTGGGGCGTCAACGACGAGGGTCAGGGCAGCCCGCCGACCGACGCCTATGAACAGGTGGTGGCCGGCGGCTTCCACGCCTGTGCCTGGACCCCCGGGGAGAGCGGCGCCTGCTGGGGGCGGGACGCCTATGACCGCCTGGTCCTGCCCGACGCGCCCCTGGCCCACGTGGACGCCGGCCGCCACAACACCTGCGCCTTGGGCACGGACGGCTCCCTGTCCTGCATGGGCCCCACCCAGGAGGTCGTGAGCCAGGTGCCCGAGGGCGAGTTCCAGCACGTGGACTTGGGGGCGGCCCAGGCCTGTGCGGTGCGGACCGACGGGAGTCTGGTGTGCTGGGGAGACGGGGAGCTGGCCGACTCGACCCCCACGTCCGGGAGCTTTGTCCGCGTGAGCCTGGGCGTGTACCACGCCTGTGCGCTGACCGTGGATCAGCTCGTGACCTGTTGGGGCGACAACGGCGACAAGCAGGGCAATGCCCCGGCCTGGGTGTTCTCCGACGTGACCGCAGGCGGGTACCACACCTGTGCCCAGGACACTCTGGGGGCGCTGAGCTGCTGGGGCCGGGACACGGACGGTCAGGCCACGCCGCCGCTCTGACCGGGGCGGTCACGCGGATCGACGGAGCCCCGGGCGCCGCTGGGCGCCCGGGGCCGACTCTGGGAGGAAACGCCAGAGTCAGGGACTGGAATCAGGTCTGGCGACGCCTGCGAATGGCCAGGCCGCCCATGACAGTCAGGAGCAGTGCCAGGCCTCGCTCTCGGCCCTCCAGGGTGGCGCAGCCCTCCCGGTTCTCGGACCGGTAGTCGCTGCGCTCCTGGCGGGTGAGGTCGCTGAACTCGTCTTCACAGTCCCCCGGGTTGTCCGTGACAAACCCCTCGTCACAGATGGGGAAGCGGTCCTCCAGGCTCTCGTTGTGCTGGATGATGCGGACCTGTTCATTGTCGGTGATGCCGGTGGCGTAGAGCACCAGGTCTTCGGTGGCCTGTTCCGGCGTGTAGCGCATGCGAATCCGACTGAAGTAGGCCGACCAGGAGCCGTTGGAGAAGCCCAGCTCCTGGACCAGGCTGTCCGACAGGGCCTCGCCGTCGGGGCAGGGATCGCAGTGGTAGGGGGCCCAGCCGTACTCGAAGAGCCAGCCGGCCTCTTCGTCTCCAGACAGAGCGTCTGACACCGCGTCGGCGTACCAGTCGTCGAAGTCCAGGTCGCCGTCGAGCATGCACTCGTTGTCCGAGAGCTCACGCTCTGGGTAGTTGGCGATGCCCAGCTGGCCGTCTTGCCAGTCGGTCAGGGCGTAGACGATCAGGTCCTGCTCGCCGGGGGAGTTCACGGTGCCCAGCCGGATGGGCAGCGAGAAGACCTCGCTGTCATAGGAGAACTGCAGCGGGGACAGGGTGGTGTCGCCCAGGTTCTCGGCCAGGTCGACCTTGGCCGCGAAGAAGTAGCTGCCGCTCTCGATGTACTCCTGGAGCAGATCCTCGGCATCGGGGTCGATGCTGTAGCCGTTGGCGCTGAGCCAGTTCAGGAGGCCAGAGGATTCCTCTGCGCTCAGGATGACGATCTCGTACTCACCGACCTCGAACTCCGCCTCGACGTTGACGGTGTCCGACGTGCCACCCGCCTCGTAGGCGTCGTCCTGGACGGTCAGCGCATATTCGTAGGCGCAGCCGGGTGAGAAGGACCGCGGGTAGTAGTGATCGTGGAAGTCGTCACAGGTGTACTCGACCAGCCGTGGGCCCGAGTACCGCTCCAGCTCTTCCGGCACCCACGATGCCAGCACGCGCACATCGTCCTCTTCGAGGATCTGGGGCACGGGGATGAGCATGGCGAACTGGCTCAATGAGCCTTCGTAGTCATTGGTGAGGGTCAGCGTGGTGCGCGTGCCCTGGCGGGCCAGGATGACCTCGCTGGTCCGGTTGACCAGGTCGTTGCCGGACTGGCCGACAAAGGTGCCGCAGAAGGCGTGGGCGGGGGCGCTGAGCGTACCGAGGGCAAGCATGGTGAGCATGGGAAGGACTCTCCAGGGTGTGTGGCCCGGACAGGTGCAAAGGCCGGGCCACGTCGCCAGACCCGCATGAATCCACGGATCGGCGACACCTGAGTCGCCCCGATCGCGACAGCCATGTCGCGACCAGATCTCCCTGTGGTGGCTGGACACCAGCCTGGGCCCCCCGCGCATGGGCCTGGCCACCGCCGTGGAAGAAGCCCGAGCGACATTCAGTCCAAACCGGAGTCATGCCCCAGATTCAGAGTGCCTGATCATAGGGATCCATGACCGACTTGCTAATGCTTAACAAAAGGTTCCTGACCCCTGTTTGGAACCACCCGGCGTCGGCCCCCCCGAGCCTAGGGGTCCTGGATCTCCATGTCGACGCCGCTGACGGTGTCGCCGTCGGCCACACTCACGCTGTTGCCGGCGTACTCGCCGTACGGGTCGACGCCGACGTAGGTGCCGTCGCCGCCGTCGTCGTAGTAGACGAAGAAGTAGGTGTCCTCGGGGCTGACGCCGAATTCGATGCTCACCGAGAAGTCCACGCCGCCGCTCGTCCAGGTGATGGCGGGGGCCGACAGGTTCGGGGCTCCGGGGGTGCCGTCGGTGCCGAGCAGGAAGGAGTCTCCGCTCCACAAATACAGGGTCGAGCCGTCGGGGATGCCACCAGAGGTGCCGTCGGTGATGGTGCCCTCGATGGTCGCGCTGTAGGTGCCTGCGGGCTCGGTGTCGGTGTCTGCGTCTGCGTCGCCATCGGCGTCGCCGTCGGCGTCGGCGTCGGCGTCGGCGTCGGCGTCGGCGTCTGCGTCTGCGTCTGCGTCTGCGTCTGCGTCTGCGTCGCCATCGGCGTCTGCATCGCCATCGGCGTCACCGTCAGCATCGCCGTCAGCGTCACCGTCAGCGTCGCCGTCGGCGTCTGCATCTGCATCTGCGTCTGCATCGGCGTCGGCGTCGGCGTCGGCGTCGGCGTCCGCATCGGCGTCCGCATCGGCGTCCGCGTCCGCGTCCGCGTCCGCGTCGGTGTCGGTGTCTGTGTCCGCGTCGGCGTCGGTGTCCGAGTCGGCGTCGGTGTCCCAGGCGTCCTCTGGGTAGCAGTTGCCATCTGACGCCTCCACGTAGCCTTCGGCGCAGTCTGCGCCGCAGCCGGGCTGGAAGATGAGCAGGAGACTGAAGACGCTGAGCGTGGCCAGGATGCGAGTCATGGGGCCCCTCCAAGGACCGAAGTGCGGTCCCAGGAGTATGCCTCAGCAACGTCGTTCAGTCCAAGGACAGCTCCGCCCCCAGCCACGCTGCGAGCGGTCGGATGTCGTCTGGGGTGGCGCTGGAAGCGGTCACGAAGGCATAGCCGGCAGTGGCCTCGCCTGTGCGTCCCCGGCGCCGGTGGAGGTCTGCCAGCACGTAGATGGTGCGCAGGCGACTCTCCTCGTCCAGGTCTGTGCCTTCCAGCGCCCGCTCGAGCTCGGCGATGGCCAGGTCCTGCAGGTGGGGCTCAGTCACGCTCGAGACGCGGCGGAAGTCGGTCAGCACCGACCGTTCCTGGGCCGTCAGATCACCGACCGCCTCGAATCGGTCCAACAGCGCGTCCCGTTCTCGATTGAAGCCCCCTCGGTGCGCGACCCGGGCGAGGTTGTGGAGGACGATCTTGCGGGTGGGCGGATCCAGCTCCTTGGCCAGCTCCTGCTGGCCGGCGTCGAGCAGCGCTCGCGCGGCCTCGGGGCCCTCCAGGCCCGTGTAGACACCCACCACATGGTCCCGGGCGGTCCAGCTGCCCTCCAAGTAGAGCTGGGCGAGCTCCCTCGCGGGCCAGCCCAAGGCGCGGTAGACGTCGGCGGCGATCTCGTAGCGCTCCCACACGGGGATCTGGTCAGCCCCGGTGTAGCGGGCCCGCCACGGGGCGAGGACCGCTTCGATGGCGCCCAGCTCAGAGGGCCGGATCCGCTCGAAGTCCTTGCCCAGCAGGGTCAGGAACTCGGTCGGGCAGGTGGAGACGGCGTAGGTCCGCCACTGGCCGTGGCTGGAGTAGCGGGCCATGTCCGAGTCCCAGCCGCCCCGGTTGTCGCCGGAGAGCTTCTCGTAGACCCGGACCGCCGTGCCATCCAGAGGGCACTTCACCGACGTGAGCGCAACCCGGGTCGCGAGGGCTGGGGGTGCCGCCAACAGCAGGGCCCACAGCAGGCGCTTCATCCACTGTCCTCTTGTGCCAGATCCAGGATGTCGACCCCGTGCACGTAGGGGGTCGTCCGGTAGCTCGTGACGTCTGACAGCTCCCGGACGATCTCGGCCATGCGCTCGAGCTGCCCATAGGCCCGCTCCAACCGCTCCTCGGCTTCTTCTTCGAGGTTGCCGCGGAGCTGCATCATCTCCAGCAGTCCCATCACCGACGTGAGCGGCTGGTTGAGTTCGTGGGCTGCGGCGCCGGCGACCTCGATGGCGGCCGCCCGCTTCTCGGAGTCGATCAGCTGGCCTGTGGCTCGCTGGAGGCGAACGGAGAGCGACTCGGTCTCTCGGACGTCGCGGAACAGGCCGCAGGTGGCGATGGCCTGGCCGTTGCCGTCGTGCAGCTGGAAGCCCCAGAGCTGCACCGGGACCTGTTCCCCGCTGCGACTGCGCACGCGGACCTTGATCTGTTCGACGCGCAGGTGTTCGGACGCGCGGATCGCCTCCATCACCCGCCGGGCGTCGTCGGGGTTGCCGTACAGGTCGGTGACGTGGAGCTCTTCGAGGGCCTCTTGTTCTGCGTAGCCGAGCACGTCCTGGGCGGCGCGATTGAACGTGAGCAGGCGGCCTCGCAGGTCGGCGACCACGATCGGATCCGGCACGACCTGGAGCAGGCCCTGGAGGAAGTCCCGGGCCTCGGCGAGCTCGGCCTGGGCCTGGGCAGCCCTGGCGATGGCCTCCATCTCGCGGGCCCGGGCGAGCACCACGTCCCGTTGGATGGCGGCCGCGCGGGCGTGGCCCAGGATGCGGGCGTTGACCAGCCCAGCGGGGATCGGTCGGCGCAGCACGTCGGTGGCGCCGGCGTCGAGGGCGCCCGCTGCGTCCTCGCCGTCCTGGAGGATCCAGACGATCGGCAGACTGCTGCGGACCGCGCGGGCGGCCTGGGTCCATGACGCCGCGTCCTGGCCCTCCACCGCGGTCGAGACCAGCGCCACGACGGCTTCGCGCGCGCAGACCGCTGCGGGGCGCCCGATGAGCACCTCGTGACCGGCCTGTTCCAGCTCTCGCCGCAGGCGACCCCCCGCGAGCTCTGGCTCGGCGTGCACCGCGATGCGGGCCATCAGCGGTCCTCCCAGGCGCAGAGTGCGGCCCTGTGGACCACCTGGAGAGGCACCTGGGCGGCGTGGGCGGCCGCTGCGACGTCTTCGTGCTCCGGGGCCACCTGCACCACGTCTCCTCGCCAGAGTCCGAGCTTCACCCGGATGCTCCCATAGTCGGTGTGCACGGTGTCCCACCGACGGTCGAGGACTCGACGGGTGGTGGTCCGCAGACGCACGCCGAAGGTGGTGCCGTGCAGCAGGAGCGCCTGGGTCACGGCGTCCACGCCGTCGGGCTTGGCCAGTGCGCTGAGCAGCAGCCCCGGGCGGCCCTTCTTCATGAGCACCGGGGTGGCCCAGGCGTCCAGAGCGCCCGCGGCGAACAGGGCGTCGAGCCAGGCGGGCAGCCACTCCCCGGGCATGTCGTCGACCTGGGTCTCCAGGACGTGGACGGCGTCGGCGTCCGGGGCATCGAGGGGCGTGCCCAGCACCGCACGCACGACGTTGGCGCGGTCCGAGGGGTTGCGGGTGCCTGCGCCCAGGCCGCTTGCCGTGGGGATCATGGTCGGCATCGGGCCAGGCTCTGCCAGTGTGGTGATCAGGGCCGCACCGGTGGGGGTCACCAGCTCGCCGGTGCGGCCGTCCTGGACGGCAGGCCAGCCCTGGAGGAGCGACACCACCGCAGGGACCGGGATCGGGAGTGGACCGTGGGCGGTCTGGACCGTGCCACCGCCCAGGGGCAGCGGTGTGGCGATGATGCGCGTCACCCCGAGCTGCTCCAGGAGCAGACAAGCGCCGACCACGTCGACGATCGAGTCCAGGGCCCCGACCTCGTGGAAGGCGACCTGGTCGACCGGGATCCCGTGAACCCGGGCCTCTGCCGCGGCCAGCCTGCTGAAGACCCGCAGGGCCTTGTCCCGGGCACCAGGGGGCAGGGGCGCCTGTTCGAGCATGCCGCGGATGGTCGACCAGGCGGTGTGGTGGTGGTCGTGGTCCGGGGGCGCGTCGTCGACGACCTTGAAGTGCAGAGCGTCGAGGGCGCCTCGGCGGACCCGCTCCAAGCCGAGGGACCACGGCCCCAACGCCAAGGTGCGGAGGTTGCCTTCGAGGGCGACAGGGTCGGCTCCCGCGTCGAGCAGGGCGCCGCAGATCATGTCGCCAGCAGCGCCGGCCGACGCATCCAGCCAGAGGGTCGTCAAGGCGCGAGCCTGTTGATGAGCGTGGCTTGGTAGGCGGCACCGAAGCCGTTGTCGATGTTGACCACGCTGACGCCGGGTGCACAGCTGTTCAGCATGCCCAGCAGCGCGGCGACCCCCCCAAAGGCCGCGCCGTACCCCACCGACGTGGGCACTGCGATCACCGGTCGGTCGGTCAGGCCCGCGACCACGCTCGCCAGGGCCCCCTCCATGCCTGCCACGACGATGATCACATGGGCGCTCCGGAGGGCGTCGACGTGGCGAAGGACCCGGTGGATGCCGGCGACGCCCACGTCGGTGAGCCTTTGCACCCGGTTGCCGAAGTGTTCGGCCACCAGCGCGGCCTCGTCGGCCACGGGCAGGTCTGAAGTGCCCGCGCACACCACCAGGATCTCGCCCTGGGCGGTGTCCGGGGCCGGCTCAGAGCGCTGGACCAGCACCCGGGCGCGGGGGTGGTAGGTCGCGCTGGGGTGCTCGACCAGCACCGCCGCGGCCTTGTCTGGGTCGAGTCGGGTCACCAGCACGGACTGGTCGGCCCGGCCGAGGCCGGCGATGATTCCTGCGATCTGTGCGGCGGTCTTGCCTTCGCCGTAGATCACTTCGGGCAGGCCGGTCCGAAGTGCCCGAGCGGTGTCGAGGGTCACGCCCACCGCGGCGTCCTCGGCCGACGTGAGGGTGGCGACGGCGACTTCGAGCTCGACCTGGCCGGCCTGGAGCGCCGCGAGCAGGGTCCTCAGGCGCTTGGGATCGATGGGGTCCTCCGGGGGCCGGGATCCTAGCCCGGAGACCGCTCCTCCGCCCGTCAGCTGGGACGGGGTGGAAGGGGGCCGGGGGTTGAGCCCACGCATTCCCTCAAGCCAGGGCTATCGTAGGCGAACTCCATGAACGTGACCGTCCTGCGCTCGCTGCTGTGCTTTGCCCTGTGGGGGGTTCCCCTCGTGGCGGCAGCCCAGGACGATCCCTACGACAAGGCCGTCGATCGCATCGACAGCCTGTACCTGTGGCGCGACGACGTCGAGCCGGCGTCGCTGCTGCTGGCGGCCACCCGGGAGCTCGAGGAAGACGTGGCCTGGCTGATGGTCGACACGACCCCCGAAGGGGTGGTCCTGCGGCATGGCGAGCTGGGCGAGCTGGGACGGGTCGAGTCCACGAGCTGGGAGGACCTGGCGTCGGCCCTGCGCCAGGTCGACGCCCTGGTGGTCGGGGCCAGGCAGCCGCTGGATCTCGACGCCGAGCTCTCCACCATCCTGCTCAAGGGGGTCACCGACGGCTTGGACCGGCACAGCCGGCTGTTGTATGGCGATCGACTCAAGAGCTTCGACAAGCGCCTCAAGGGCACGCTCTACGGACTCGGGTGTAAGATCACGACCCGGGATCACCAGATCCAGATCAGCGAGGTGTACCCAGACACGCCGGCGTCCCAGGGCGGGCTCCAGGTCGGCGACGCCGTCATGCGGATCGACGACGTGAGCACCTTGGGCATGTCGGTGCGCACGGCAGTGGACCGCATCACGGGCCCCAAGGACACCCCCGTGACCCTGCGGCTGTCCCGGGTGCTGGACGGCGAGGATCGGGAATTCAGCCAGGTCTTCATCCGGGACGAGATCCGCATCCCCAACATCACGTGGCGGACCCTGGACACCGGCCAGGCCTACGTGCGCATCGACCACTTCTCAGAGAAGACCGTCGAGAACCTGCGCATCGCCCTGGCGGAACTCGAGGCCGAAGGCAGCCTGGACGTGGGACTGGTGATCGACCTGCGGCACAACACCGGCGGCTCGATGATCCAGTCGGCCCGCTCTGCAGACCAGTTTGTGGACGAGGGCGAGCTGGTCCGCACGGTCGGTCGGGGCGGAGGTCCTGTCAAGGGGCTGGTCTCCCGGATCCAGGCCGTGGACGACGGCCGTGAGCCGTCCATGCCGCTGGTGGTCCTCCAGGACGACCACACCGCGTCCGGGGCCGAGATCCTGGCGGGGGCCCTGCGTCAGCTCGACCGCGGCATCCTGGTCGGCGAGCGCAGCTACGGCAAGGGCACGGTGCAAAAGGTCTACCGGATCAGCTCGGATACCCGCCTGAAGCTGACGGTCGCCGAGTACCTGTTGAGCGATGACCTGGCCATCGCGGGCGTGGGTTTGCCGCCGGACGTGCCGGTCGGCTCCCAGCGATTCAGCGAGCACGGGGTGCGGGCCGACGACCCAGGCGCCGGCATGGAGCCCCTGTGGCTGGTCGAGCGCAAGGATGGCTGGGCGCCAGACGCGCCTGCCGCCGAGCCACGGGAGGACCCGCTATTGGACCTGGCGGTGCGCATCCTGGAGACCACCGCGGGCCCTTCGCGGGCCGACCTGATGGCGGCGGCGACCGCCGTGGTGGTGGAGTCCCGGGCCGAAGAAGAGCTCCTGCTGCGCCAGGCCTACGGCTTGCGGGGCCTCGACTGGACCGACGCACCCGCACGGGTCGAGCTCTTCCCAGAGGCCGACATGAGGGTCGACCTGATCGAGCCCGCCCAGGCCGGGGACTCGACCCGCCTGCGGGCCACGGTCACCAACCGGGACACCGCGGCCCTGTACCGGACCCAGGTGGTGCTCGACAGCAGCGATCGGGTGTGGAATGGCAGGGTGATCCCGCTGGGCCGGATCGATCCCGGGCAGACGGTCACCCACGACATCCGCGTCGACGTGCCCGTCTCGGCACGCAGTCGCGAGGCCGACGTCTCGCTCACCCTGAAGACCGCGTCGCACCTGGCGTCGTCCTATGAGTCCACCGTGTTGGGCCTGGCGGGCAAGGGCAGGCCGCCTCTGGCGGTCCAGGTGACCCTCGAAGCCGACGGGTCCGACCGTCGGGCTCGGGTTCGTGTGGTCCAGGACTCCCAAGACACGCTGGAGGGCCTGAGGGTCCGCTTCGAGCATCCCGCGAGCGCCGGCGTGGAACTGACCCACTACGACGCGACCCTGCCGCCTCTGGCGCCAGGGGTTGCCGGCGAGGCCACCCTGGGCCTGCTCCTGACCGGCACCGAAGCCGAGATCCCCCTGCGCCTGATCGTCGAAGGGGACGACTGGGGTGAGCTGGTGGACTGGCCGCTGGCCCTTCCCCGGGACGGGCGGGACGTTGCCCTGTCCGCGCCGGTGGTCGAGGTCTCTGGGATCCCCTTGGCCGCGCCCGAGGGCGTCCTGTCCCTGGACGTCCAGGCCAGCGACGACGGCCAGGTCCGGCACGTGGTGGTCTGGGCCGGCCGCCGCAAGGTGGCCTATGCATCGGGGGTGGGGAGCACGGCTTCGGTGACCGTGCAGGTGCCGCTGGAGCCCGGCCGCAACCGCATCAGCGTCCAGGCCGTCGACCAGGACGGCCTGACCAGCTGGACCCGCTGGACCGTGCGTGGGGTCGAGGAGCCGCCGGTGATGAGCGAGGTAGACGTGATGCCCGCGGAGCCCTGACCCGGTCCGTTCAGGCGGGCAGTGCCAGCGCCTCCCGCACCAGCGCCTCGCTGTAGCGGCCGCGACTGCCCCCCGGGGACCAGCCGGCCATGAAGCGCTCGAAGTCCGCCCACGCCACCGGGTAGAGCCCGCGCCACTCGGCTTCGACCGGGTCGGCGATGGCGCCGTGACCGTGGCGCACGAGCGCCTGGCCCAACAGGACGAAGTAGCGGTCCAGCCAGGCCTGGCCGCGCCCGCTGAGCTCCCGGGTGCCAAAGGCGCCGAGCAGGTAGGCCACGTCGCGCACCCCCACGCCCCGGCCCACGTACTGGAAGTCCACCGCCGCCACGCTCGCGGTGCCGAAGCAGAAGTTGGCCGGCTTGGCGTCGCCGTGCACCAGGGTCGTGTAGCGGGCGCGCTCGAGCCGGGCGTCCAGAGCCGCCGCCCCGTCCTTGAGGGGGCCCGGGGCCATGCGCGCCCACTCCTGGGGCCGGGTGGCCAGGTGCCAGTAGGTCCCGGTGTGCCACAGACCGTCCGGTGCGACGCCCAGCCACGCGGCGTGGAATTCGGCCAGCCAGGACAGGCACTGCTCGCGCTCGCTCTCGGAGAGGCCGTGGCGGCGACCGGGAAACCCGGCGGCGTCCAGGTCCTCGAGCAGGAACCACCAGCGGGCGTCCAGGTCCTGCAGGCCCAGGCAGCGCGGCACCCGGCTGCGCGCGGTGCAGCGTGCGCTGAAGTCCCGGTACCAGGCCTGCTCCACCGCATAGGAGTGCAGCTTGCGGGCGTGGCCCAGCCCGTCGCCGGGCGGGGGGGCGACCCGCTTCAGGATGACCGACGGGACCTGCGCCCCGGTGAGCGGAAGCCACAGGACTTCGCCATAGCCGCCCCACAGGGACTGGAGGCGCCGAGGCCGACCGACCGTCCGGGCGCCAGTGCAGCGACGGACCCAGGCTGTGTCCAGAGGTTCCAGATCTAGTTGAGCGACGCGACGCCCACGGCGACATTCGTCTCGTCGCTGGCCGAGACCATCAGCAGGTTGCCGACAGTGGGCACCCAGACGGCGATCTCGTTGGCCGAGAAGTCAACCGTGAGGGTCGTCTGGTTGCCGAAGCCGGTGGCTGGGGTGCCCCAGGCCACGTGCACACCGCCGGCGGCGTCGACCCACCCGACGAAGATCAGCCCGGACGCGCTGTCGTAGGCCATGTCGGCGTTGATCGCGATTGGGGTGGTGCTGATCTGCTTGCTGTTGGCGCCTTGCTTGACCCGAATGATGCTGTCCGCAGGCAGGGTCGCGGCCTCGACCACGGCGTCGTCGATCACCAACAGGTCGATGTCCGAGGGCTGGCTGGTCGGGTCGCTGGAGAGCTCGACCGGGTCGGGGTTCAGCTCGGCGCTGTCATAGGTGTTGATCACCAGGGCGCTGGCGGCCTCGTCGTGCCACTCCAGGTGCACGTACTGGTCGCTGTCTGGCCCGGTGTCTCCGGTGTCTTCCCCTGGGGCCGAGCCGTCCCGGATCACGGCGTCACAGGCGGTGAAGGAGCCTGCGATCTGGCCGTCGGATTCCGTGGTCGACGAGTTCAGGCTGTCCTTGGTCGCCACCAGGTAGTGCAGCCCGTTGGTGGCGTCGCAGCCCAGCACGTGGAAGGTGTCGTTGTCGTCCAGGACCATCGCCACCGAGTCGTAGTCCTCGGGTGCGTTGATGGAGTCCTGGGCGATCTTGCGCTGGGTGGTGGCCGGGTCGAAGCGGGTCAGCCGCATGGAGCGGGTGGTGCCCCCCGTGAGCAGCCCGATGACCCCGTAGATGTAGGTGTCGTCCACCGAAAAGGCCTGGCCCCGGGTGACGGTGTAGCTGTTGTCGGGCATGTCCGCGGCGGTGAACCAGTGCACGGCCTGTTGCACGCCGGTGGTGGGGTCGGCGGCGTCCCAGTAAGGCGCGATCGAGGTGTCGTACTTGGCGGTGCCGGCAAAGTCCACGGCGTCCACGATCAGGCTCAGGTAGACCCGGTCCGTGTTCTCGGCCCAGACCGGTGAGCGCGGGTTCTCCCAGCTCACGCCGATGGTCGTGCCGGCAAAGGTGCTGGCGTCGCCGTCGCAGTCCCGGTCCACCCCGTCGGTGATCACCTCGATGTTGCCGGGCGCCGACGCGGGGTTCTCGTCGTCGCAGTCCTCGACCTCCAGGCCCAAGCCGAATTGGGACCCGTCGCCGTCCTGGTCGTAGTCGTCGGCGCCGTCGCAGTCCTGGTCGACCCCGTCGTACCAGACCTCGTCGGCTGAGGGGTTGATGCCCACTGCCTCGTCGTTGCAGTCCAGGTCTTCTTCGGGTACGTGCAGCCCGGTGTCGGGGTCGCTGTTGACCGACTCGTGGGGGTGCCCGTCGCCGTCCTGGTCGTAGTCGTCGGCGCCGTCGCAGTCGGAGTCGACGCCGTCGTACCAGGTGTCCGTGGCCCCGGGCCAGCTGTCGCCGTCTGTGTCGTCGCAGTCGTCGCCGCCGTCGATCTCGCCCAGGGCCTGGAAGCCGTCGCCGTCCTGGTCGTAGTCGTCGTCGCCCTGGCAGTTGCTGTCGATGCCGTCGTACCAGGCGTCGTCGGCGTTG
>Ga0209992_10001191_pt1 | contig 28960 bp, 42 predicted proteins | sample 2SBtaG_2_FD_182564 | JGI IMG/M metagenome (GOLD analysis project Ga0209992, IMG submission 182564) | Deep subsurface microbial communities from Kolumbo volcano to uncover new lineages of life (NeLLi) - 2SBTROV12_ACTIVE470 metaG (SPAdes)... | ecosystem: Environmental > Aquatic > Marine >... | reverse complement strand
ATATTCTCCCATTAAGCATAAGGGGGCTAAAAAGCCCCCTAGTATTATAAGTTACGATGAGTTAGAAGCAGTTTCATCTGAACCACTAATATCACAAAGTACTGCCCATACTCGAACTTTACCTGCGGTGTCTTGTGCACCTGCAGTTAAAATATCAATAGTATCAGCCGCTTTACAGATAAGCATTGCTGCTGCATCTGTAGCATCGACTGGGGCATGACCTGTACCAGTTGCGTCAAAGGCATCAACCCAACAGTCAGGGTCATGGTGACCTGCTGTTGAACCTGTAATACCTAAGTCAAAAGTTACGGAAGTAGAAGAAGCTGTTAAAACTTCTAATCCTGCCGCCATAACTAATGTTTCTGCCGGAACATTTAAACATTGTATAATGTCTGCTGCTGCCGGGTCAAACAATGAGTTATCAACTGTATTTTCAACGTAATATGGTTTTCTTCTGGTAGAAGGATGTCCTGCTGTTCCACCAGTAGTTTTATCAACTGTTGCCATTCATTCCTCCTATTATGTTAAGACAACTGCAGTTCTAGTAATAGCTTCAGCTCTAAGAACTTTGCTACCATAAACGTGCAATCCTCTAACAACGTCAGAAAAAGAATCTGGGTCTCTTACTACTTCAGTTTTCGCAATATGCGAAGCTGTTGCAGCCGCAGACATATGTCCACCCATGCAAAAATATGCATTAGATGTACCAGATACTGTAATAATATCTGTTCCAGACCTATTTAACGCTGTTGATTTGTACAATTTCATACCTGCAATTGTAACTTCTGATACCAATCCATTACGAAGCGGGGATTCGCCACTGCTACCCATTACGGACATATCCATAACTTTTGAGCCGGCTGCACCTAATTGCTCGTAAAAAATCGGAGGTGCTACAAACCATCTATTTTCTTCCGGTACTTCATTGTCATCAAGAAGTCTAGCAGATTCTGCAATAACACTGTGAGCTAAGTCACCTGTGTTAGCAGTTACTGCTGAACCTGCATTGATTCCAGAAGTAGTAGAAATAGCTTCAAGAACATCTCTATCATACTTTCTTTTAAGAGCATAAGCTCCAGAAGAAGTAGCTAGAGATTCCCAGTTTACATGAGATTGTCTTTCTTCAATATCATCTACTTTGAAAGCAAAATAATTTGCAGTGTCAACTACAAGAGTAGTTTGGTCATCTGCAAGATTTTGTAGATTAGTTTGAGAACCTTTCGTATAAGAACTAACTGAAATTGTTGGTTCTTTTATAATTCTAACGGTATCGCCGTAATTCTCAATTTCTCCCGCATAATCAGTGTTAGTGATACCCTCAACAACAGAGCTTCTACGGAAATATTTGAGAACTTTCTGCGAGTAAATGCTCGGTAACCAATTGCCCGAAGGTAAATTGTCATAACCGGCAGATGCTGTAATCGCCATAATTATTCTCCTATAAGGTTAAGTTTAAGCTCGAGTATCAACACGCCCTTCTTTAAAGGCAGTATCAATCTCCTTCTCGAACTTTTCATAGACATTTGGATTCATTTTTTGAATCTCAGATGCCTTCCAAATTTTCTTATCAGAGTTGCCAGAAACATTTACAGACTTGGCCTTTGTCTTTGTCACGCTCTGTGCTGCACTGGTAGTCGAATTTGGTCTGCTCTTACTTAATCCATTGTCCGCTTTGTACAAGTCAACAACACGAATTGCCCATTTAGAATCTTTACTGTTTTTAGTTACACCGTCAGATATAGATGAAGGTTGAGTATTCAACCACTCTATAAATTCTGGTGAATCTTTTAATTCAATAAAATCTGGATGAGCATTTAACAATTCTCTGTAAGCACTTTGTACAACTAAATCTTCTTCACGTTTACGAAGTGTTTTAACTTCTTCTTGTAAAGATTCTACTTGTCTTGATGCTTGTTTTTGAGATATTGTTTCTACCACATCATATACATCTGGATATTTTTTTTTAAATTTTTCGAGGTCTTCATCAGACTTAGGCGGAGTATAACTCGCCATTGCTTTATTTTTTTCAGCAACTCTCATTTTAGCCTCTAGCTCTTCCAACTTCTGCTTATTTTCATTTTGCTTTCTGTCGTAGTGCGATTTAAGGTCGTCATATCTTTTCTTATAATCATGGTTTGGCTGAGTTTCATTGTTACCAATAAAACCTGTTTCTTGAGGAGTGGCCTCTGGGGTGTCCTCTACAGTTTGTCTAGGGTCTTCAACTTCTTTATCTAAATCCTTATGATAAGGGTTTTGATACATTGTTGGGGCCTTTTCATCAACCACATCTTGTTTTTCTTGTATTTTTGCTTCTTTAGCTTTTGCTTGAGCCATTATTTCCTCCTATGGGGTCACATATTGTGAGTAGCCATTTTTGGTTGTTGAGTACATTGGGGTTATACCTAATGTATAAGTAGCCTTGTACTAATCCTAAGTTTTACGTTAGGAAACTTTTATTTACCCATCATTCCCGAAGGTGATGGATTTGATTTTATCATTGTATTTTTATTATTAATCATAGCAGTAGAATCTGGTTTATTAATATTAGCACTATTTATTGCTTGTAATAATGTACTATCACTATAGTTTTTTGAATTACCTTCATTTTGAATTATTATTTTTCCTAATTTTAAAAGATTATTAGAATCTGTCATATCAATAGGGCCATCACCAAGTATTGATTGTATTGCTTTAATGTAAACATCTTGATTTGTTACAGTATATTTTTTACCTATTTCTTCAGCAGTTAAACCATTATAATTTTTTATTAAATTTCTAAAACCTGCTCGTAGACCATTATCAGAATTATCAAATTTTAAAAATCCATCTTTAGGCATATCTCTTGATAAATTTTCCATATCATTTCCTACAACACCAAAAAATCTATTAGTATTAGGGTTTGATTCTAAATTAAAAGGATTATTATTTCTATCTCCTCTTGTTAATACTTCTCCTCCGGGTGCTAATTTAACGGGTTTCATAAACCCTTCAAAACTTTGTGACCTATTGGCTAATTCTTTTTCATCATCTTGTGCTTCTGGAGACATAGGAGAAAGTAATTTTTTTCCTACTGAACTTTGTCCTGCAAAACTTTCTTGAGGTACGGCTATAGGTTGATTTTTATTTTCATCTAAATTTACTTGCCCACCAACTGCCATCATACCTTGTTGAGGATTTGGCTGTGTTGGGTTTTGTTGTATTTGTTGTCTTTCTTTTTCTTTTGCTTCAACTCGTTCTTTACCTCTATTATTTATTTTTTCTAATCTATCATAACCAATTTGTTCTGCTAAAACTTTTGGTATTATCATTTCACCATTACTAACTAAAGCATCTACCATAGAATCAACATCATCTGCTGCAGTTCCAAAATCAAGTTTAACACCTTTACGTTGTAATTCAGTAATAGCTTTTGTAACCATTCGTTCTACATCACTTCTACCTGCCATTTCAACAGCAGGTGCATTAATTACAAAATCACCTTCTTCTAGTTTTCTAGGAACATCATCAGCAACACCACTCATATCTTTATTTGGTTCACTAACCATTTCTAAGTTTCCTGCTTCTTCTACTGGTTGATTTTGCATTTGTGCCATCATAGCTTGTTCTGGTGTACCACCTTCTTGTAGATGAACTACGCCACCTAATTTTCTATTAGTTAAATCAGGGCCGCTAGGAGGAGAACTAGAAACAGAACTAGTATTAGCACCACCAGTATTAGAATTTCCACCACTAAATCCACTTTCAGTATGAGGATTAGCTTGTCCACTTTGTGTACCACTTCCTTTTGCACTATAGTTATCATTTGTAGTAAAATTATATCCTTGATTAGAATCAAATGATACTCCATTACCAGTATCAGTGCCACCAGTATCAGTTCCACCAGTATCAGAAGTTTGTGTTTTTACAGGTTTCCATAAATTACCATCTAACCATTGATTACCTTGGGGGTCAGTCCATAAACGACCTCGACCACTCCATCCTTTATCTTTTAAAGCTTTTTCTGCAGCCCAAGCTTTCATATAGGAATCACTTCCGGGTTGCATATCATGTCTAGAAGAACCCATTTTAAGTATATCTTCTTGTTTAAATACACCATTATCAATACCTGTATTCATAAAATTAGCTAATGCTTCTTGCGGTGATTTTCCCATCTCAGCATATTTTTTTAAATCATACCCCGGATTAAAACTATTATATAAAATATGATTCATATATTGAGAAGCGTTCATATCATTTTTACCAGTATATTTATAACCTTTGTTAGGGTCAGCTAATAATTCTGTTATTCCACCACTAGATAATTTTTTAATAAAGTTATTTTTATCTTTTTCTTGTTGATACCCATAACCCATCCATACTGCAGCCGTAGCAAATGGAAATCCTCCACCCATTATACTACCCATCATTCCACTTATAAAAGCACCTTCTGGGCCTTTATCTAATGAATAAATACCACCAATTTTTTTAGCTATAGTAGTAGCAGTTCCTTGTATACTTCCTACTTTTCTTTCAAAAAAATTATCTGCATTAATATTATCAAAACTTTTTGGGCTTCCAGTATTATTTTGTTGAGATTTAGATTTATTAGTATCATAGTTTCTACGATAATCCATTTCAGTTGTTATACCTTTATATATATTTACTGCATCATTAAAGTTATCTACATAAGGTTCTCCTGTAGTAGCATCATATTGTAATAAGTTATTTACTTGTGCTTCTTCACTTAAATCAACTGTAGCACTTCCAGAGGGAATATAATCTGTACTTCTTAATGAACTTTTTTTATCATCAGTATCATCAGTTGCAAACGCCTCAACATCAACTTCTCCAGTTTTACCTTCTATATTATATAGCTCTTCATTAGGGTCTATAAAATAAGATTGATTTATTTCATTTGCGTTTGGTACTGCCATATTATTCCTTTTTTATTTTATTAATATCGTCTTTTAATTTAATTAGTTGGCCCAGTAAAATTGCTTTCCCCTGACTGCGGAACATTTCCTGTTCCGATGTTGCCACCTCCAGTGCCCGATGGGTCTGTTCCTGCTCCATTAAGAGGTACTCCTTGAGGTGCTCCCATTGGTGACTGTTGACCAGTGCCTTGAGCTTGTTCAGTATCTTGTTGTTGTTGTGCATTTAATCCCTTTAACATTTCGGCAAATATAGCCGCATCATCCATATCATTCACTAATGTTTCAGGGTCTATATCCTGTGCTATAGCTAATTCTCTTATTAGATTAGGTATTTTAATGAATGGTGCTAACATAGGGTTAGCAACAGTTTGTAGTAATGAAGTTAAGCGTTGAGACCTAACTTCTTTTTGCATAACACTAGCCACTCCTCTAGGTTTAATTTCTAGGTCACCCACAATTTCTGGATTTTCTGTATTAAATTGCATATTCCATTGAAACATTGCTTCACCTAATGGCTTTAACAAGTAATCATCTATATTTTTCATAACTGTTTTTATAGATAGGTTAGCCCCACTTAATAACATAGAAAGACCAGATGATGTTCTACCTGTGCCTGATACTCCTGTTTGCCCGTGCATAACAGAAGGTATTCCTGTTTCTTCATCTGCAAGTTGTCTTGCTTGCATATACATTTGTAAATTTTCTGGTGCTGTATTAGGAAATTTTAATCCATTAATTGCAGTTCCTGTAACACCTGATTGTCGTCTAAAGATTTTTCCGGGAAATATATCCATATTTTGACCCGGTACTAGAGATGCTTCATCAACATCAAAAACTAAATTACCTGCTAAAGCTAAATTATCAATAGCCATTCTAACATGACCATTCATAAGAAGCTGTGCATCTTCCATATTTTCTGGTACACCTACACCAAATAATTGATAAGGGTTTATTTCATATGGTAAAGCTTGATAAGGTATTCGCTGTGGAGTAAAAGGATTTATTGCTACTCGTAAAACATGTGCATTACCAACCCATACATTAACTTGCATTTCATTTAAATGGTCTAATGAACTAGGTATATCAGCACCAATTTGCTCTAATAACTGTCTATCTAGTATACCCCAGTATTCTAATACTTCATATCTATCAGTTGTTGTTCCTTCACCATAACTTTGTTTATCATAAGTTTGAATAATATCTTCATAATATTCTGTAGTGTAATTACCACCCATAGCTAAACATTCTTCAATTGCATCTTCATTAAAAAAAGGCATATTTTTTAAATCACGCATTTGTGAACGTGTAAATTTATGACGCTGTATTACATAGTCACAATCTGATAAACTTGTAGCTGCAGGGTCTGGAAAAAAATCCCAACATGATACTGCTTCTATTTTAGGTATAAGTCTATCATAAGGCGTATACTCTTTTTCTTGTGTCCATTTATGAACTGTTTTATTATAACTTAATGGCCCTTTAATAATTCCTGTACCTAATAAAACTGATTCAAAAATAGAGTGTCGTAAAGTATTTACTGCATTATTATCTAGTAATTGGTCATGAATAACCTTTTCCATTTTTAATGCTGTTTTTTTAGCAGGAGATATTTGTGGCTGATTAGGTAATCTAGCCGCTCCTTCTATTAAATTAGCACCTTCATATTGTTCTTTTAAACCACCAAGTTTATCCATACTAGGTGTTGCTTCTGTAGCACCGGGAGGTAATTCTCTACCATCACCATCATACCCAAACGGAGATTGTAATTGTTCTTCGCCGGGAACTGCTTGGTGCACAACATCTGCTATACCTTCTGGTACAGGTGTAGGCTCAACTGTTATAGGAAATTTTTTATTAGCAAATAAAACATCAACTATTTGGCCATAGGCCGCTAATGTTTTTGTTTTAGTAATTTTAATAAAAACTTTACTTTTTTCACTATCTCTAAATTGAGTTGTACTATCATAAACTCCTCTATAATTTTTATAAGCTCTTAACCATCTAGATTCATGTGTTTGTCTAGATGATTTTGATTCCTCGTATTTACGAGTTACATGTCCTATAATACCCGGAAGTTCATCCGCATCCATAGTTGAAGCTTGGTCTGTACCTTGCTTATCATTGACCATTAATAGTCCTTATTTTAGTATGCTTTTTGTTTATCTGCGTTTAAAACTGATTTATCTAATGGTGCAGATTTAGCTGTTGGTGTAGCTTGAATAATTGGATTTTCATTTCCTTCTGGAATTTCTTCTTTAAAATCCGGTTTCATTCTAGTTAATGGAGCATCCGCTCTATCAGCTTTTAGTTTATCTGAATTCATTATATAGTCTTTACCATAGTTATAGTTATTATCTGGCATATTGCCTCCTTATTTAAATTTTGGTTTTCGTACTGAGTTGCCATAGACTTTACCTCCCATAGCGTAAGGTTTTCTTTTAACTTTACCTCCTGATTTATAAAATAGAGGTTCAATTGGTTTTTTACTTTGTTCCATAATTTGGTCATATTGCTTTTTTGCATCATAAATAGCAATTGGAACAAATGCTTTAGTTCCAACTTTACTTACTACTTTACCCATTTTTGTAAGGGTATTATAACTACTTTTTAAAAATGTTCTAAAAGCTTTTTGATATGCAGGTTTATTAAACATTTTTTCTTGGTCTTTTGTACCTATTTGGTCTAATTTATGTACTATATTTGATTTAGTAATAGTTTTTTTAATATTATTAGCTTCAGAAGCATCTATTTTTCCTTCTTTAATAGCTAAATCTAATTCTTCTATAGTATTTGATACACCATGTATTTTTGCGTTGTACGCTACATTTTCAAATAATTTATATCCTCGTAAAGTAAAATTAATTTTGTTACTTTGTGCTTTTATTGCATCATAAGGTACTACAGAAGTTACTGTTGATTTTTTTTCTCCTATAAAACCCCCTAAACTATTTATTAAAGTATTTACAGTTGATTGAGGTTTTACATTTACAAATTTTTTAGCTTTTTCAGATATAGCAGGAAGATTTTTTTTAATTATAGTAGGTTTTGTTTTTAACCCTTCCTTTTTTTTAGCTTTTGTTACTCTATCGTTTTTATAACTAGCAATTCTTTCTGTTGCTAAATTTTCTAATTCATAATACTGAGCTTTTGATATAGCATTAAAAACTTTTTTACTACCTATTAAAGACCTAATCTTTCTTTCTAGACTTTGTATTCTAGCTTTTTGAGTAGCAGTGGTTATACCTCTACGCAATGTACTAGTATTAAAAGCGTCGGTAATTAATTTATTAATCTTTTGGTGTGTTTGTCCAAAAATTATATCACCTTTACTTAAATCTGCCATATCTAATAACCAAATGTTGCATCACTAGGCTCATATGCAACTCTATCCTTTATTCTGTTTAGTGTTGTGTTTAATGTAGGTTGATTAGATTGCCTAGTCATAATCATATACCTTAATGCATCATATGCGTGGTCATCAGCTTTTGTATCTACATCTTCTGGATTTGTTTTTGATATAGGTATACTTGCTAATGTTCTAATTAAATTTGTACAAGTACTAAATATTTTTAATTTAGGTTCTGCTGTTCTAGGGTCTATTTGTAATCTTCTATGAACTTCTACTTTACCAGAAATTCTGTCTCTATCAGCAGGTAACCAACGAACACCATTTCGTATCATTGTTTCTGCTATACTTGGGCCTAAACCAACTTTATTCCAACAACTTGTATCTAAAATAGATAGAGCCATTTGAGGGTCAGTTCTTTCCATTTCTAAAATCATTTTAGCTAAAGCTTCACCTGTATATCCTGCTGAGTACAACTCACGATAAATATAAATATTACCATCAAAGTCTACTGTACCCCATAATACACAAGATGGAGAAGCATACCCGTAGTCAGCCGCTCTAAATCTTTGCCATCCTATAGGAACTTCAAATGGTTCCATAGTATGTAAATGTCTAGAGAACTCTGGAAAAGCCGCACCTTCAGCAACTTCCCAATCTCCTTCTAATAATCTTTTTCTTTCTACATCAGGTAAAGAACGAAGCATTGCTTCATACTGACCATCTTGCATTAAGTAAGGATTATCAGTTAGTCGTGCAGGAATAAACTTTCTTTGAAATAAAGGTTGTCCTGCTTTTTCGTGTTGTTCTGGCCATTTATATATTTCGCCAGAATCAATATCCCTAGCTGCAAATGTTTCATGCGGTGGTGCAGGGTCAATATACATTTTTTTAACCCACCATCCCCCTAAACCGCCGGGGTTGGCTGTACACCTCATATAAGGTTTTATTTCTTGGTTGGTTGTTCTTAAACGAGAACGTAAGTACTCCCACACAAAAGGTGTAGGATAATGTGTTATTTCATCTATACCTATCCAGTTAAAAGCTTGTCCTTGATATCTAGTAACATCTTTATCTCTATCTAAGTAAGAAAACCAAGCGGTTGCTCCACTAGGAAATATCCACATGGATTTAGATTCCTTAAATACTGCTCCCGGAAATGCTTTTGGATATAATTGCTTGCTTTTGTCAATCAACTCTGTTAATTCATCGAGTGTTCTTCTAATTAACAAAGCCCTATGGTCGGGTAAATGAGCATATCTAAGTAAATCAGCTAGTAGAGCATATGATTTTCCACCGCCTGCTGCTCCTCCATATAGAACATCACGTTCTGGAGATGCTAAAAAGTCTGTTTGTGGGCCTTCATTTGGCTTAAAAATAACATTTTCTTGATTTACCTGTTCTTTTACAGCTTTTGGTGCTATTTTTAAGTCATCTTCTGTTAAAACAGAAGGATTTTTACCTGTTAAAGTTCCTTCTATCTTTTTTAAGCCAGATTCTATGTATCTAACTTTATCTCTTTGTGCTTTTACCTGCTTTACCTTATTTTCAGCAGTTTTTTTAGCTTGACGAAGCTTTTTTTGAGCCGCCATGCGTGCCTTTGTTGCAATACTGTAGTTATATTGTCTTTTAGGCTTTGGAGGAGGTACTTCATTCACTTTTTTCTTTTAATACCTTTTTTCTAAGACCTTGGGGGGATATTTTTCTGCCTGTTGTGGCTGAAAGCCAAGTAGCAACTTCCCTATAAGAGCAAGATTGAAGATAATTTTTTGCTTTTCTATAAGCCTCAAGCTCTTCTGAGATAGGTAATAACGTCTTTTTGTCTGTTTCATCTAATTTATATCCGAATGGTATTGTTGATGTTTTTCTTGTGTCTTGGGTGGTTGTGCTTTTCTCCATGCTAGGTAAACTATAAATTTATTATGTAATTGTTGGGGTTTAAGTGTTGATGGGTCTTCATTAAATTTTTCTCGTATCCAGTCATGAAATTTAGGGCTTTTTGTTGTTAAAAAGGGTTTGGGCATCTAATACTTAGGTTTCCTTACTCCTCCACCTTTTGCGTAGGTCTTTATAATTCCACCTCTATTCTTTTTATCTTTTTCTTTTCCTAATCCTCTTTTTCTTAGTAATTTAGATAAACCTATAGAAGCACCCATTACGGTAGGAGGTGCAGCAATTATTGTAGCAACATCAGCAGATGTTGTTTCTAAAAAATCTCTTTTTATACCATCTTTCCACATTCTAAATGTTACTCTATTTTTATTAATTGGTGTTGATTCAGGGTAACCTGTTTTTGTTTTTTTACCTTTTAAATCTATATCCTTTTTTAATTTCTTTTTAAAAATTGGTTCATTAGCCTTTTTAAGTATCTTTGATTTTGCTGCAGCTTTATCAAGTTTGTCAAAAGTTTTTTTAGCTGCATCATAAGCTTTCTTACCATACTTAGCTATTATATTAGCACGGCTTACTCCTGCAAGAAGTAATTTAACTACTAGATTCATTTGTATTTAGGTTTCCTTACTCCTCCACCTTTTGCGTAGGTTTTAATGGGGCCACCTTTTTTCTTATCCATTTTCTTTTTCTTCTTAGATTTATAAGTTCGGTATGGTAACTTAGCCTCCCCTTCTTCACCTCTACGTCTCATTGCGTCTAAAGAGTATTTAGTTGTATATGTTTTACCATCTTTTTTAAAAGTTTCAGTAACCATACCAGTTTTATAGTTTACATTTTTAGTAACAGATTTTTCGCTATCTGCTTCAAAACTATAATCCAGACCCTTATCCCCATATGCACCACCTCCAATTCCAGTGAGATTATCCATATGTAATTTACTTTTTTTCTTTTTTTTCTTATCTACTGAGCCACCCTTTTTATAAGATACATTTAAACTAAGAGGGTCTCTTTTTTTAGCCTTACCTCTAGATAAAGCACCTGCTATTTCTGTAGAATATTCCTCTGCATGAGTTTTTTTAGTTAACCTATTCATATGTTTTTTAATAGCTTGTTTTTTTAATTTATTACTTATATTACCTGATATTTTATTATTTTTCTTATACTTAGCTATCATATCATTAATAGGTTTAACAGCATACGAAGGTAATTTAATATCCATTTCTTTTGCTAATTCTTTAATACTACTCATTTATTATTTTTTCCTCCTGTTTGTTAGGTAATAGGACAACACCATGAATTGCTGTCACATTGTGGTCTACTGTCTCTCTAGAACCTATACCTATGCGGTTTAAAAGACTTTCTGCGGCTTTTAATCTAAGCTCACCCTTGGGGGTTGTTCCATCTTCGTCTAAAGCACTTATCAAATTATTAGCGGCTTTCATTCCATGTGTCGCTAAATAGTTCTGTGTTCGTTCTACTATCTCATTAGAAACTGAATTAACTAACCAAGAGCGTGATGTAGGCTCATATCCTGCGGTTTTCATTGCTTGGGGTACACTTCCACCGTTATCTATAAGAGCATCTACAAATGCCTCTTGTTTTTCTGTTAGTTCTTTTTTTTGTTTAGGTTTTTGAGGTAGTAGGTTCATTTAATATCTAACTTTTCTAACTCCGCCGCCTTTAGCATAGGTTTTTTGGTTAGCCATACCTTCTAAGCGTTCAGCCTCAGTTAATTTCTTAAAACTTTTACCTTTATTTTGCCTCATCATCTTTTTATATTCATCCATCTGTTTTTTTAACTGTGATGGTAAAGGTATACTCTTTCTTAAAAAATTTGGAGGTAGTGTAGGAAGTCTTTTCTTTTCTTTTCTATTCTCGTTAAACTTTTTAAAAAACTCTCTAAGTCTCTTTAAATAATCTTCTTGTTTTTTAGTTGCGGAGTCTTCTTTATTTAACCCAAACTTTCTTTTAAATTCGTCTGCTTTTTCTTGTTCTGTTGCTTTTGTTTTTTCTGTCATTTTATGTTATCCCCCAAGGTGTTACTTAGTACAGACTGCACCATATCTCCCTTTTGTGTTTACTAATTAAAGTGGTGGAGTATGTGCTTGTTTTGTACTCACCTTATTATATTATACACGATATCTCCTAGTTGTCAAGTTAATTCTGAAATAAAAATAATTTTTTACTTGACAAATACGCACACAGGTGTATAATAGGAGATACCCCCTTACCCGGGGGCTTACATCTATTATATAGATATATATGTAAGGGTACCGTAGGGGCAAGCGATTCCTAGTTAACAGGGTAATTTCTATAAAATTCTATTCACTTTGTATAACCCTTACCATACCACCCCCCGTGACCCTATAGTACCCCCAAAAATATATATATTCCGCCATTTTTTACAATAAAGGGTACTGACCTATAATGAACTATTACTTTCGATAATTACAGTTACTATTAGTGATAATCCCAGTTATCGAAACTAATAAATCAAGGTAGTCGGGGGAACTGGGGGTAACCTAGAATGAACTCTAAATTTAATCTAGATATAATCTAATAGAATGACTGGGTATTTCCCTTTTTTATTTAAGGGGCTTTTCGGGTACACCCGCATACAAAACTAGGCTGACAACTTTAACTAGTTTCGATTTAATTCTAGGCTTATTCCCTAGCCCATTTGCGAACAATAAGCACCCTAAAAACCCTTAGATTTTAACACATAAGCCACTAATTGAAGCTAAGTGTAAACTAGGACTAAACCCTCAATAAATCTGGATGCATCCGCAATAATACCCGAAATAAAAAAAGCCCCGCTTGAGTTCTCCCAGTTCTCAATTTGCGGGGCTAATTAGAAGGAATTAATGAAATATCTAATTAATATCTATTTCCAATAAAATGCAAGTATAAAACAACCTACACAGATTATAAGCATAAATAAGATTAAATCACTAAGCATAAATTAAGTACCTCCATTAATATCTATATATTCTGGAACTCCTTTAACCTCTAAATGAGTACAGCCAAGCTTAATAAGTCTTTTTTGTAGTTCATCTCTAATAGTTTTTGGTGTTAAATTAACAGTAGGGGTATTAATCATAAAATCGTACATACTGGAATAAGCTCTTATAAGCCCGTGTTCTCTACCCCTCAGATTGTGCGGTTTTTCAAATTTTAAGAAATATTCAGTATTTACTCTATCCTTCTCTAATTTAGTTATCATTTAGTACCTCCAACAAGTGCTTTTCTCATATTTTTATCAAAAAGGTTATAAGTTTTATCAATTCTAGCGGTAAACTTTTTAAGGTCAAATCTGGGGTTAGAATCTTGGCAATACTTAATCATTCTATCTAGCTTTTCATGATAAGCGATTAAGCAATCATAAAAAAACTTATCATGTGCTAATTCATCCGCTAATACCTCAAAATGTTTCTGGGTCATATATGGTGTACTAGGCATTAAGACCCCCTACAAGCTTTTTAACAGTATTTAACTTATTATAATCATTAATACTTATATCTAATATTCCTTGATTATTATTTTCATCAAATAGTATGATAGTTCGCATTTCGTTATCATTATGTAAATCTGCAAACATAACTGGATATATGTATTTAGGGTTAAGATTTTTAACCTTTTCACTATTTAAAGATTGATTTCTATTTTCTCTAATAGATTTATTATTTAATCTGATTAATTCAGATTTAGTGTAGTATTTAGTCGCCATTTTAAACTCCCTTTGTTAAATGGTTAATACTATAATTTTATATAGAAAATTCATTTATTGTAAACACAAATAAAAAACCCCGCTATTGCGGGGCTTAGTTTGTAGTCTTAGAGTATTAATGCTAATATTATAAATAATAGCAAAACTAGGAATACCCTACCTAGTAAAAGAATTAAATCTCCCATAGATACCCCGCATAAGTTTAAGTGACATTTGTTGTTTATTATAATTTATTGTCATAAACTTAATTAGAATTGTAGATTTGCTCCTTTAGGAATAATAAAAACACCTGCTAACATATTTTGCCAGTCCTCACTATTCATAAATTCTCTTACTTTATCCTCTCTTTTTACTTGAGCCGTATGTGTTTTTGAGCCGATTCTGGTCATTGAAACCTCTTTGATTTCACCTGTTTTTTCATTCTCTCTTTCAAAGGTATCGTCAATATGTGTACTCCAATGAGTAAGAGCATTAAACAAGTTCCAGACAGTAGAGCCTAAATTTCCCTTTTCTTTATCAAATTGAAATAAAAAGTAGTCTAAAAGCTTTTTATTAACCTCTACTTTTTGTTGTATACCATAACGACTAAGACCGCTTTTTTTCTTAGCAATATTTTGAGCTAAAATATAAGCGACCTGTTCAAGTGTAACTTCTTGCTTAATCATTTTATCCATAAGTTCTTTATTCTCATTAAACATTTGAATAGTTTTAGTTACTTGATTAAGTGTAGCTGAAACATTTAAACCCGTAGTATGTTTTTGTTTTACATGGTACATTCTTTGACCGCCAAAAACTAAAGAATTACGACATAAGTCCCTATAAGCACCCGCAAAAGCTTGATACATCCACGACATATCAACGGAATTAAAAATATCACTTCTCATATTAACCTTGCTATTATCTGGCATTACATGAGTTAAATCTGGATATTCTACAGTCCTTTTTTGTTTTCTTCCTCCTTCAAAAATACTATCAGTCACAATCACATTTTTAGGTAAATCTGACTGCTCCAGAACTTTCTCAGCGTGTTTTTGAAAGAGTACTGAAGGCTCAATAATTTTGTACTTATTACTTCTTGAACGGCCTAAAATTTCCATAGTATCGGGTCTATAGACAATTACTTGGTCATTCATAAGTGTGGGTGTTTGTACCCCGTTTTCATCTGGTAAAGTTATTGGCGGGTTAATAACTTTTTTAATAGGCATATCAAATAGTGATACATCCATTAAATTATCATGGGTTCTAGTTATTTCTTCTTTATGCATTTTAAACTCCCTTGTTTAATTCGGTTTTTAAATCACTTAATTGTGATATTTTCTTTTTAGTTTTTTTTTCTCTAAATACAATATCTTTTTTTCTTTTTTTCTTACGACCTGTAATTCCTGCACCATCCCCAAAAACATCTTGGGTAAGGTAATATTCTGGGCTTTTAGTGTTTCTACCAAAAGGATAATTTGAAATTGTTTTTTTTATTTTGTCTACCATAATTTCTAATGTGTTTTAAATAAAATTTGTTTTGCATTGGAATTCCAACAAAGACCACAGGAAACACAGTTTGCCACCTTGTCTAATTGCTCGGGGCAAACAATAGGATTTAAGCTGACATTTTCTAATAGTCTAGGTTTATACTCCGTGCTATTCGCTGACAATTCTACATCTGAATTTGAAAACCTAATAGCAAATCTATCAAAACCAATTTTATTGATGGCATTTTTTATTTGTTTACCTAACATACTTTTTGGACTATGGGCTGTATAACCATAAATACTTATTTTAGGGTATAGCATTAATATAATATTCCAGAATTTTATGTAATCTCTACTAAAAAAATCTCCTAATACATGAAGTCTTATATGAATACCAAATTTATGTTTTTTGTGTAGATTAAATAATTCATCTCGTAAAATTTCTGTAAATACTATGGTTTTATCAGTTCTAAACCTATGAGCAAAAGGCATATTATTGCCGTAGCAACTATCCCAATGATGACAACTTTTAGGACAACCCATTTCCCGCTCGACTAAACTTAAAGAATAGAGAGGCTTTTTAACAAAAGCCCCCTTACCAACCACCTTACCTAATTTACTGTTATTAGATTGTTTAAGTAATTTATGACCATAATTTTTATAATCATTCCAAGAATTTATAGTAGTTACTGTCTTAGGATAAATAGTAGTGTATCTCCGTAATTCTTTATTTCCTTTAATCATATTGTAAAAGGATTGTTATATTCTATATCAAATTCAAAAGGCTTAACACTGTTTTCTTTTAACAAATTAACAGCTTGATTTCCGTCCCAATCATAAAAACTATCAAAAGCTTCAACAAAATGGTTAACTTGTATTCTGTCACTATCCATTATTATTATATCTTTTTGTTTCTTATAACCTAACTTGTCAAACCATGCAGAAATTTCAATATTGTCGTCACAATCTGTAGTAACACTAACACTATCAGCTTTTAAACTATCTTTTACAGCTAAAGCAAGAGCACAATTCTCACAATTTTCTGGCCGTCCTTTTTTAATATGTTCTTCTTTAACTTGTATTTTCATATATTCTCCATATCTTTTTTATTCGTACTATCTATTAAAGCAAATCTATAATGTTTAGTATCAACTACCTTAACAAAAAAAGTTTGTTTATTTACTGTAATTCTTTCTATCGTATTATAATAAATATTTCTATAACCTTTTTTGCTCATATCAAAAGCAATTAAATATTCGTTAGGGTCTGTATTCCTTTTACCACCTTTAAGATTTTTTACTACACCCAACCTAAAATTGCCAGTTCGTAAAATAGTGTTTTTATCATAATCGGGATTTATTACAGGAAACCCAAACTCATTATCAACAAATTGTCGTCTATCTTTTTTTCTCCAACGAATATGAAATATACCATTAGTACCAACTATTTTCTGAATTGCTTCTGGTATGGTTTTATCTGTTTCTATTATCATTTTTTACTCCCTTTAAAAATGTTTAGTTTAATTTGCACATAAAAATTATTTAGTCAACTTTATTTTTGTTTTTAGTGTATCTAATATATCTTTTTCATTCTTTGTTTTTTGTGTATATCCCCTAAAATCTTTTAAAATACTTTTCCAAGTTTTAGGTGGAAAAAAATGTGTTGTAAGAGTAAAATTTTCTGGTGTATAAAAGAATTGTGGTAAAGCTGACATTTTTAAGCTGACATTTTTTCGTAAGGCTAAGTCATAAATGCTGACATTTTTTCTACCCGTTTTTAAAAAGTATAGCCGACCACCCGCTCTAAATTTTGTGCTGTGATAGTATGACAAATCTGCATCTATTAGTATCCAATTTGCTGACATTTTTTATTCTCCCCTCACATAAATTTACGCTAGTACCAAAGGGTTTCTGGAATCTATCTAGAACCACTTTCTACAGCCAACCACTTACAAGTCAATCGCCGACAGGTTTGATACTAGCGTAAACTTAGTGTAGGTACGACAACTAGAAAGCTAAAGTTTCTACACTAGTGAATGTTATCGTACCTACCAAGATAGCTCCGTTTATTGGCTTATCTTGTTTTGCTATCTAAAGGTAATGGCTCGTAGCTAAATCGAGCGAAACGATTAGATAACTAACATATTTAGGAAAAGGACTTACAGATATGACTACCATGCCCACTCCTAAACAGGCTTTTCTAGTTTTTATTGTTGTCTAGAACAACCACCCAAGATGTCTAGTAGAGCTTGTATGTCCCATTTTTATATACCTATAAGAGCTTTATCAACCTAAGGCTTGGGTTCTCTCCACTAAACACTATCCCTTTTATATGCTTTGTTTTTTGCTGTCAATAAAATCTTAGCAAAGTTATCCACAGGATGAAACTTTTTTATGTAACATAGAGTACAGTACCATCTAGTATCTTTGTATTTTATGGTAGGTACTTTAATATTACAACTCATGCATTTTTTGTTATTTGCCATAATAACCACTCCTTTAATTCACTTCTCATTAACAGTTCTGTTAAAAAATTTCCATAGGAATTAACAATATGTTCTTCTTCTTTATCTTTCATACCATACTGATAGAAACCTAGATGACAAAATTCATGTATCACTAAGTTAACAGCATCCATACCTCCCATATCAATTATTTGTTCATCTAAATAAATTTTTAATGGTGGTTTGCTGACAAAACTACCTTGATAATCAGAACTCTCATAAGCGACATCATGTGGTATTCTGACAAGTTCTACTTTATAAGCCCCAATAGTGACATTTTTTGGTAGCTTAACTAATTCTTTTAAGTTTTTTAGTAATTTATTATTTGACATTTGATATATCTTTCCATCCACCTAATTGTCTTATCTCATTTTTAGTTTCAATATGTTTTACATTACTAGATTTTTTTTGTAAATGAGAAAACTGACATTCTTTAATTAAATCAGCATCATCTTTAGCATCAACTTCATAAACTTCTTGTTTTTCAACTTTTATTGTTACTCTATATCTTCTAGTCATCCACACTTCTCCTTATCTTTAACCTTACTACAATAAAACTCCCTAGATTTATCTTTCATGGTTTGTTGTTTCTTTAGTATCTTCTTTTTCTTTTCTGGATTAGGACTACTTTCTAAAACATCATCAATAGCCTTAACAGTTTCTTTAGCTACCATAAAAGCACAGCCACTACAAGTAGCAAAAACAATTAATAGTAGTAAGGATATAACAATTATTCTATACACTATGCCTCCACCATCTTGGTTGTTTTCTACCTTTTTCCCATTTAGCAAAATACTTTTTTTCTCCTATATAGTACCTACGATAAGCAACAACATAATTTTTATCTTTGTATTTATCTGGCATACATTGAGGTGGTGTTGTAAAATTTCCCTTTGGTATTTCTTTCTTTAAATTGTCATTCCAAATAATATTTAAAATGTTAGAAGATTTATGTACTTTAGAATATCTTGATACATATTCTTCGTGGATACCATGAGCATTTCTCATTGCCCATTCAAAGTTATTTCGACAATCTCCTACCCATTTAGTCATAGGATGATTAGGGTATGCAGGTTTGTATAGTTCTTCCATTCTACCTGTATATCTTTGAACAGCAGTAGATAACATTTGTGCTGATTCTAATATCATTTTAGGTATATGTTTATCACACAAATATTTTGCTGATTTGTATGGTGCTTTGTCTAAAAAAAATATATTCATAGTTTACTCCTTAAATGATATAAAGTGTCCCGCAGTGGGGGTGTTCCCCTTGTACTCCTTTAAATTTAAAAGTCAACTAAAAAATTATTTTTTTTTTATTGACATTAGTTTTTAGTAGTTTAGAAGGGTTATATTAGTTTGGTTGACTACCAATGAAAAGTCTCGAAGGCTATGAGTATTGTCCTAAGTTTTTGGAAACAAAAATGACAAAGAGAGTGAGTATCGAATGAGACACTACAGGATATGGGTCAATAATTAAGTTCCTGTCCCGATGAATTGACATCGTGGGTATAAAACACATCCAAACTAATAACATAAAGGGGAGTATGCTACAAAACTTTTTAAAAGAACTAAACTTAAAAACTAACGAAAGTGTTAGAATAGATTGTCCTATTTGTTTTAACAAGAGTACTTTTTCTGCTTTAAATAATGGTACACAGACTATTTATAATTGTTTTCATGCTGATTGTAGTATTAAAGGTAGAACTAGAAATGAATTATCTAAAAAACTATTTAATGAGTTAGAAAAGCAAAAAGAACCAGAGATATTTTACTATAGAAATCATTGGGAAGATAGACTACCCCCTAGAATAGGATATAAAGACCCAAGTTTAAAAGATTTTAAAAACTATATCCAAAAATATGATTTAATGGATTATGGGAAAATAATTAGATATGACCGATATACTCATAGAGCAGTTTTTTTAGTTAAGAAAGATGATAATTTAGTTGATGCAGTTGGAAGAGCCTTATACAAAAACAAGAAACCTAAATGGTATAGATACGGCAATTCTGGGTATCCATTTATACATGGAAATAGTGATACAGCAATTCTAGTGGAAGATGTGGTATCTGCACTAACTATATCTAAATTTTGTACTGGAATAGCTTTATTAGGAACTAACCTTTTACAAACTCATATAGATGTGTTAAAGAACTATAAAAAGGTAGGAATAGCACTTGATAAAGATGCAAGTAAAAAAGCTGTTAAAATATTAGATGACTTAGCTTTAAATATGAATGTTAAATTTTTATTGTTAGAAGAAGATATAAAAGAAATGTTAGATGAAGATGTAAAAAAACTTATTAATAAAGTGAATAAAAAAGCTTGGGGATGGCAAAATGATACTTACTGAAATACTATCTATTTGCCTAAACCACGAGCATTACCAAAAAGTTCGTAGATTTATTGATAAGGATATGTTTAATCGTGATTATGGTATAGTATACACCCTAATAGAGAAAATACATGAAAAATATCCAGAAAAGGTACTAAAACTGCGAGAATTAAAGGTCATGTATGCTGACTTATATCCCGCAGTACCAAAGGCTACAAGGCAAAATATAGTAGATAAGATAGATGAATTAGATGAAAATAGTTCCATATCGGAACTAAATTTTGATGCTATAAAAAACTTTTGGGCTAGACAACAAGCAAAAGAAATAGGAGAAAAAGCGGTTGACATTTACACAGGGGCTGACAAAGATGTAAGTGGCTTACGAAGATTAGTAGAAATGTTAGATGAACAAAACATGGTAGGTAGTGAAACTTACAATGTTGTAGAAGAAGATATAGAAGAGTTATTTACTTTAAATGGGTCACAAGGCGAATTTAAACATAGACTACTGACAATAGCTGACAATGTTCCCGCATTAGATAGAGGTCATTTTGTTATTCTTTTTGCTAGACCAGAGATAGGTAAGACGACATTTTCTAGTTTTAATGCTTCTGGTTACATTAAACAAGGAAAAAAAGTGACATACTGGGCTAATGAAGAACCCGCAGTAAGAATTAAACTTAGAATAGTACAATCCTATTTTAATCAAACCAAAGAAGAAATCGCTGACAATATTGACAATTACAAAGAAGAGTACCTAACAAATATAAAACCTTACTTAACAGTTTTTGATAGTGTAGGTACACACATAGATGAAATAAATGAGTATGCACGAGTTTATAAACCCGATGTTATGTTTGTTGACCAATTAGATAAAGTTCACATTACTGGTCAATACAATAGAACAGATGAAAAATTAAAAGATGTTTATGTTAGAGCAAGAGAAATTGCAAAAAGACATGGCTGTTTATTATGGGCGGTATCACAAGCAAGTTATGAAGCAGAGGGAAAATCAATTATAGATTATTCTATGTTAGATAATTCTAGAACAGGTAAGGCAGGTGAGGCAGATTTAATTATAGGTATAGGAAGAGGTGCTGACAATCATGACTTGTCAGACCCTTATAGATGTATTACAATAAGTAAAAATAAATTAAATGGTTGGCATGGCTCTCGTCATGCAACTATAAGTATTAGGAGAGGGGTGTTTGAAAGTGATACTGACACTTGATGTAGAAACAACTTTTGATGTTGATGAAGAAAATAAAATAACTTCAAGTCCATTTAATGATAACACATTAGTTTCTGTTGGATATAAAGTTAATGACAATCCTGTTAAGTACTTATGTTTTTATCATAGAGATGAACCACCAACACCAAATGCAAAAAATATTTTACAGGATGTTTTAGACAAAGCTAATGTTCTTGTAGGACATAACATAAAATTCGATTACAGTTGGTTAATTCAATGTGGATTTACTTATGACAAAAAATTACATGACACTATGGTTATGGAATATATTATGGCACGAGGTGTTAAGTGGGGATTTTCACTAGAAGATTGTTGTAAAAGAAAAGGTGTAGCACTTAAAAAAAGTGAACTAATTCAACCATTTATGACAAATAAAACTTCGTATGAAAGAATACCTTGGACTATTGTAGAAGAGTATGGTAAACAGGATGTTGAAAGTACATACCAACTTGCAGTTGCACAGTTGAGTAAATTAAAAATGAATTGGGGAGATTTATATGAGTAAAAAATTTATATTTGATGTGCCTTGCTATTATGTTTATGAAGTTGAAGCAGAAACAGAAGAACAAGCTAGAAAAATTTTAATTAAAGATGGTGGGTTATCTTTAGAAGGAAATTTATCTTTAGATGAAAATGATTATAAAAATGCTAAGTTAAATTCAGTCATCTCTCAAACTATACTCTAGAGGAGGTATAAAGCTAATGCCTAACGGAATAGTACCAACTATAAAACTTTCAATGGAACTAACAAAAGTTTTAGCTGACATTGAAATGAATGGTTTACATATTAATACTGACATACTAACAAGTATAAAAGTTAAATTTGAAAAAGAACTTGTTGACTTACAAAAATATTTAAATGACAAAGTAAAATATTTTATGGGCGACACACCAATTAATTTAGATTCACCAGAAGATAGGTCGGTGCTTTTTTATTCAATGAAAGTAACTGACAAAAAAATGTGGGCGACAAGATTTAACATAGGATACGAATTAAGAGGTAATACAAAAAAACCTAAACGAAGAACTAATTTTGAAAGTATACAGGATTTTTATATAGAAATAAATTCTTTAGCTAGACCTATATTTAAAACACATGGAACTATTTGCCATAACTGTCAAGGAACAGGTAAGTACATTTACATGAAAAAAGATGGCACACCTAGTAATGTAAAAAGAAAGTGTAAAACTTGTGATGAAAAAGGATTACTGTTTACAAATAAAGATGAGAGAGCAGGATTAAAATTAAAACCAAGAAATGTTATTGATTGTTCTGCTATGGGATTTAAAACTGACAAAGAAATATTAGAAAGTTATTTATCTACTGCTAGTGATGAAGTACATGAGTTTTTAGTTAAGTATATACGATATTCAGCTATACGAACTTACCTAAGAACTTTTGTAGATGGTATGCAAAAAGCTATAAGTAAAGATGGTATGGTACATCCACAATTTATGCAATGTGTGACAAGCACAGGAAGATTATCATCTAGAAACCCTAACTTCCAAAATATGCCTAGAGGTAATACTTTTCCTGTTAGAGAATGTATCACTTCACGATTTAAAGGTGGGAAGATACTAGAGGGTGATTATTCTCAATTAGAATTTAGAGTAGCGGGATTTTTAGCGGATGACAAACAAGTGCTTAAAGATGTTAAAAATGAGGTTGATGTTCATAGTTATACAGCTAGAATACTAGGTGTATCTAGACAAAAAGCTAAGTCGGATACCTTTAAGCCTCTTTATGGGGGTATTTTAGGTACTCCAAAACAGATGCAGTATTATAGAGCATTTAAAAACAAGTATTCTGGTATTACAAGATGGCATAGAGAACTACAAAATGAGGCACTTATGTCAAATAAGATAAAATTACCGAGTGGAAGACAATATTTCTTTCCAAATGTTGAAAGATTACGGAGTGGTAGTGTGACAAATTCTACTGCTATAAAGAATTATCCTGTACAAGGCTTTGCTACAGCAGATTTATTGCCTATTGCATTAATTAATTTAAAAAACTTGTTGACAAAAAGAAATTTAAAGACTATTATATGCAACACAGTACATGATAGTATCGTTTTGGATGTGTATCCAGACGAAGAACAACAAGCTATCACAACTTTAAAGGAGGCTATGATGTCTTTATCAAATGAGTGTGAAGAAAGATATGGCTTTAAATATACAATGCCAGTAGGAATTGAGTTAAAACTTGGTAATGACTGGTTAAACATGAAGGAGGTTTATAAATCCAATGGTTGAAAATGGTACAGACAATAATGCTTTAGCGGTTCCAACTGACTTTAATACATTAAGTGATGCGGAGTTAATGAAGCTAACAGGACAAACGGATAATGGCGGTGGACAAGGTTCAGTGCTAGGTCGTTTATCAATTAACTATCAAACAGAAGATGACAATGACAAGCCGTTACCACGAGGTCATTTTGTTCTTCCTATTGATGGTGACAATGTGTATGCGAAAGAGGTTACTTTTAGACCTTTTCTTCGCTTATATGCATACAGTTATTGGGATAATAGTGAAGAGGAATTTACATCAAGTGTGCAAATGCCATCACTAGGAGACCAATTTGCCGATTCTAGGGGTACTTATAAGTGCGGAAAATTATCTAGGGAGGAATTTGAAAAACTACCAGAAAATGACCCACAGAGAGTTATCCAAAGTTCGATAAAATGTAATCAAGTTATTTACGGTGTAGCAACTCTTACAGGTAAACTATCTGATGAGAAAGATGTAAATGTTAAGGAAGTTCCATGTGTGCTATATGCTAAAGGTACAAATTATTTACCTTTTAGTAGTGCATTATCTGGTTTAGCAAAACAGAAAAAGCCAATGATAAGAACTAATCTTATGCTATCTACGAAAAAACAAAAATCGGGTGGAAACACTTATTTTTCTATTAGTATTAAGACAGGTTCTTCAGTTGATTTATCTGAAACAGATAAGGAATTACTTAAAGAATTTATGGTAGCTATAAAATCCGTAAACGAAAGTGTCATGGAGAAGCATCGTAATGCTATTAAAAGTAAAACAAAAGATGGCGACCACTCCCTAGCTATCGAGTTAGACCAAGAATAGCATATGTTATCTACTCTAATAGAGAGTTTTCTCTATGATGCGGTTCGGGGGAAGGCAAAACTTTCCCCCGAAACTATAGAAGAATTTAAAGAAGCTTGTGGTAAAGCTTTAGAAAAACAATTTAATGAAGCAATTGAATGGAGAATGAGGATGTCGGGGTTAGGTAAACCTCTATGTCAACAACAATTAGAAAAAAAAGGTAAAGAAAAAGAATTACAGTACAATACAATAATTAAGTTTTTAATGGGTGATTTACTTGAAGCAGTTGCTATAGCTGTTATGAGAGGTGCAGGTATAGAACTTGAAAAAATACAAGAACCTGTAAAATTAAAAATAGGAAACACCGAATTGGGTGGTACTTATGATGTTAAAATAGATGGTAAAGTCTGGGATATAAAGTCTGCTAGTCCATCTAGTTTTGTTAGTAAATTTGGTGAGTTTGGAAGTTATAATAAGATAAAGGGTGATGACCCATTTGGGTACATTATGCAAGGTCATTTATATGGTGAAGCTGACAATGTTCCTTTTGGTGGTTGGATAGCCATAAATAAAGTTACTGGAGAATTTGCTGTATGTGAGGCACCTGTAAATCAAGAAGAAGACAGAAAAGAAGTATTACAAACAGCTAATGAAAATATTAAAGCTTTAGAATCTAATAAAAAATTTGAAAAATTATTTCATGAAATACCAGAAACTTATGTTCCTAAATCTGGTAAACAAAAAGGTATCAGAATAGAAACAGGAAATACTATACTAGAAAGTATATGTGGTTACTGTGATTTTAGAAAACATTGTTGGCCTAAAGCAGTATTGCATGAAAAAGTAACATCAAAAGCTAAATCAAAGCCTATGGTGTGGTATAATAAATTAAAAAATACAGAGGTAAAAAACATATGAACATACTTTGGTTATCTCATCCTTTCAGAAAAGATGATATTACATCCAACAGGGATGCTATTTGGGTCTATACTGACAATGAATTACAAGAAGGTGGGGGTGAAATGAGAGAATTTATGAGAGGAAATGAAAATTGTCATCCACTTATAACAAGAGAAACAATAGGTAAGGACGGCTATTTTAGAGAGGATAACATAGCTAGAAAATCAAGAATGATAGATAATTACTTTAGTGCTTTACATATACGAATAAAACAAGGTAAATTAGCTATCTTACCTACCATAGAAATAAATGAGGCTATGATTGAAATGGAAAAACACGCCCCTATACTAGGAGATATTTTTTCTAATAATATCAAGAAAACAAATAAATTTAAAATGACAACGCTTATATGAGAAGAAAAGGATTTCGCTCTGAATTTGAGAGGGGAGTTGCCTTATTTTTAATTAAGAATAGTATAAAATATGAATATGAGCTACAATATCTTGAGTATCAACCTAAAATTAAGAGATATACTCCTGATTTTTATTTACCTAAACAGAATATATTTATTGAAGCAAAAGGTTTTTTTGATTTAGCAGATAGACAAAAACACTTATTAGTTAGAGAACAGAATCCAGATTTTGATATACGATTTTTGTTTGTAAATGCTAAAAATAAACTTAACAAGTCCAGTAAAACTACTTATGGTCAATGGTGTGACAAAAATAAAATACTTTGGGCGGAAAAAAGGATACCTAAAGAATGGTTGATATAAATAGACTTATAGACGAAACAGAAAAGTTATCGCTACTACCCGATAGACTTTATTTAATTTTAAAACCTGTAGACGATGGTAAAGGGGGTCTTGATATGATGGCATATGATACAACAAACCCTAAAGAGCCTATTAGCCCTGCTTTTTATGTGTTGAAAGGTATAATCGAAATGATGAACACTGATTTAGATAGGCTTGTTTCTTTAGGTCAAATGGCTATTATGGATAAGATAGTAGATATACAAAATAATGGGGATACACCTACAACAGAAATAGTAGATGATGAAAGTATAGAATTAGTTAATATAGGAAAAAAACATTGAGTAAAATAGAACAAAATAATGGAAAGACACTAAAAGAATTAAAATCACATGATTTTTCTATAACTAAATTTAAGAAAGATTTAAAGTATGGAAAGAAGCATGAAAAACTTGTAATGAAATCACGAGAGAATTATGAGTTGAAGACAGACCGATTGTCACATAAAACAGGAAATGTATTTGTTGAGTTTATGTCTAGAGGAAAGGAAAGTGGCGTAAAAACTAGCAAAGCTGACATTTGGATATTTAGAATTGTGGATAAGAAAGATAAACATATGTTTTCTATTGAGATTCCTCTTGACAGATTGCGAAAGAAGGTGTATAATAGATATACTATTGTCTCTGGTGGTGACAAGTTAACTTCTAAAGGATATTTAGTACCTATAACAGATTTGGTGGCATTATGACAGAAAACTATAAAGATTATAAATTAAGAGGTAAAATTCATGCACCATTTGGCCCTATGCTTTTAGAGTTTAAAATGCCAGAACCTTATGTTAAAATGTTAAATACATATGGAGATAAAATATCTTCAAGTGATGAAAAGTCAAAACAGCTAGATTGGTCAAATAATCTTGTAGGTAATGTTAAACAAGAACATAAAATTGAAGACCATATATGGTACGAAAAACCAAATAAAAACTTACCTAGTTTATTTAATTGGGCAGGAAATTGTGTTAGTATGTATATTAAAACACATCTTGCTAATGGTGATAAAGATGATATAGAAATGTCTAAAAAACCTATTAAAAGTATTAAATTACATAATAGTTGGCTTGTTAATTCTATTGCAGGGGATTTTAATCCACCTCATATGCACTCTGGAATGTTATCTATAGCAGGATGGTTAAAGGTTCCTAAATCTATTGAAGAAGATAAAGAAAGAGAACAGGCGGGGTGGATAGAATTTTTATTTGCAGACCCTCATCCTTTTGTTAATCCTAAGTATTCTATAAAACCAGAGGTAGGAAAAATAATGGTATTTCCTAATTGGTTACAGCACCAAGTATACCCATTTAGAGGAAAAGGAATTAGACGAAGTATATCATTTAATATGAGTTATAATTTTTAGTGGAGATATGGGAATTTTGGCTACTATTAATGGTAACAATAAATACCATACAAAATTTAATTGTATTTTTTGTGGGTAGAAAGTTTAAGAAAGAAAAAAAATAGTGAAACTAACAAAAGAATTTTTAGAAGAAGCCAGTAAGTTAATTGGTGGGGATAGACAAAAAGATTATGGTGATAAGGTACAAAATCACACAAATATAGCAAAATTATGGTCTGCATACTTAGATGTAGAAGTTACAGCAGAAAATGTTGCTATAATGATGGGTTTATTGAAGGTAGCACGCACTAAATTAGGGGCTACGAGTAAGGATACATATATAGATATGGCTGCTTATAGTGCTATAGCAGGTGAAATACGATTTAAAGATGAAAAAAAGAATAGTTAAAATACAAAAATTAAATGATATTGACCAAGATGATTGGAAAATAACATTTGAAGATGAAACACACATTAATAAAAAACATGAGCAATTTTTTGAGCTAGTTGAAATAGGGCTTAATGTGATAACAAATAGGGAGATAAAAATGAGTGAAAGGCCAAAAGCAGAAGAAACATCGGCAATATTTGAAACAGATGAAGAAGTAAGAAAGAATGAAAAGAAAAAAGTAAGAGAATTTAGAGAGGATGTTAAGAATTTGAGTTTTTCACAATTTAATAAAAAATATCCATCTAGAGATTTGGGAGATACCAACAAATGATATATGGCAGCCTCAAGTACATTAGCTAGTTTTGAATTAAAACTAACTACCGAAGGATTAATAATCCTAGAAAAAAAAATAGCCCCTGCAAACGAATTTACAGAGGCTATGGATAAATGGAACCCATCTTATGAAAATACTCCAGTAATAGAATCTATGATAAAATACTCTGATGAAGTATTTACTGTTATGTTACAGGATATACAAAAAATGACTTACTAGTTTACACCTAAAATTTAGTAAAAAATTTAGTTGGATAATGGGTTATTTGATTCTAGTTTAATTTCTTCAATTTGAGAATCTTGTAATTCATTTTCTTTTAAAGCTATTGCAACTTGTTTGGATAATTCAGATATTACATTTTCAAGTGATTTAATAGTCTGACGAATTGGTGCTAAAATAGGGTCTATAATAAAAGGTTCTGGTATATCAAGCATAGCAATTTGTTCTTTTACTTTTCCTATTTCTTTAAATACAGCAGTTAAATCAACAGGTTGTATTTTATCATCAACTTTTTTAATTCTATCTATTAAGTCTACTTTATATTCATTAGCATATAATAGCACATCATCAAATTGTTTTTCTAATTCTTTATCTTTAGTTTTTAATGGTTGTAAGTTAACAGGAGGCTCATTTTCTAATGCAGAAAGACGTGTGTTAAACTCGCCCCATGCATAAAAACC
>Ga0209992_10001190_pt1 | contig 29008 bp, 19 predicted proteins | sample 2SBtaG_2_FD_182564 | JGI IMG/M metagenome (GOLD analysis project Ga0209992, IMG submission 182564) | Deep subsurface microbial communities from Kolumbo volcano to uncover new lineages of life (NeLLi) - 2SBTROV12_ACTIVE470 metaG (SPAdes)... | ecosystem: Environmental > Aquatic > Marine >... | reverse complement strand
AACAATGTCATCTCTGTCTGAACGATATTCTTCTTTGAGTTTAATTTCTCTTAGGCCCAATGACAACACTTTATGATTTTGATATTTAAAGAAACAATTCTTAATTTAGAAAATGCTCCCATCGGGTTTTGTCAGATCAGTTCAACACTCCCCACTTTTGTTTATAAAGAAACCCAAATTTTTTTAAAAATAATTTGATTTAAATTTTCTAAAAAAAATTGTTATGGTCTTGAACTAAAATGTAAAGTCCCTTTGATAGTCTATAATATTCTTCAAACAAGTACCTGGACCTCTAAGGAATTGAACTTTTGAAATTAATAGAACTGATCATAATTACTGATTAATGATTCATAATTATTAATATACATCATTATAAGAAAATCCCATTGTCTCAAAAACTTAAAAGCATATTTTTTATGTCTGTTATGATTTTTGGATGGATATTTTTCCCATACCCTTAACTTGACTCCAGTCTATCTTACTTTTACCCAAAATATTGAGAATTCAGAATCTGAAAAAAATATCACAATTGAAATTAAATTATTTGAAAATGAATATGATATTTTTATGAAAACAATTATTGATGGTTTAGTGACATACAAAAGTTTTGAAACATTCTCAGAATCTGAGATTATCGATTATCTTCAAGATCTTACTGGTTTATCTGAAGATGAAATTAGGAATATCTGGGAATTAAATTTTGGAGTACAATCATGTTCTTTTGTAGTTTGGGTAGTTACCTGTAATAGTGATGAAGATACAAATATTAAATTTGATAAATCTTTTGAGAAATCCTTCAAAACAATCACCCTAAACGATCATCTTTAAGTAATTTAATCAATTCATATCTTTAGTAATGTTGGGGGTAAAGACACTAGTGGTATATGGGAGTATTCAAAAAACATGTTTTATTAAAACGGAAATTTCAGGAGGAATAAAAATACCAGAATAATATCTGTTGGTTTTCTCTCTTTCAAATTGTATTTTAAATAAAATTGTGAGAGGATATTTTGATTAAAAAAATTACAACTCTGTTTTTGTTTGCCATAATAGTTAGTATGATTATAATGCAACCATTACAGGTTGCAAACGCATTAGGTGCTGGTGGTGGAAGAAGTAATACTCCGCCGCCGCCATTACTCCCTCCTGACAGCTCACGTAATCAAGGAAGTATGGCCTGCACTCTTCTTATCGCAATGCCATATTACCTACTTGATATCGCACCTGATAAACCAACAAAAATTGCTCAATGGCTTGAGCCTATTTTTACATCTGCATCAGTTATAGTTTCAACTAATGTCAACGACAGAATTATTGAATACGAACCACTTGGTATTTTCTTAGAATTGGTATCTTGGATTCTCTTTGCGATTGGTATTGCAGAAGGAATTGGTGCAGCTTCTGCTGCAGTTTCCTTTGGAGCTTCAGAATTTGTAAGATTAATTCTTGTAGGAATTGCATATGGAGTCACATCACTTGCCATGACTGGCTGTCCTCCAATAGCTGTAAACTCTGAATTCAAGGATTTTTTTGCAACCGATTTACCAACTACTTCTAAAATTTCAAGAGATGAAATACCTGACACTATTCTTATTGCAGACGGCAATGTATGCACTCAAAATATCAAAGTAAATCTTGATGCTATTGAAGGTGGCAATTTTTTTAATGAAGACGTAGATTGGATGGATCTTGTAAATCACCCCAGTACTGCATATCCTCCTGATTATGAGCCATTAGAGACAACTGTCAAATGGAAAAGCAATTTTCGAGATGTATCTACAAACTATGATTCCATCAATAAGATAGTCACGCTTCCTCTTGGTGTTAATACCATAAAGTACGTTCCAAGTCAGGCCCTCAATTTATCTCCCTTGGGAACAAATACCATCAAACAGGATATTATCGTAACCGAAATTGTACCCCCAACCTTCAAGGACTTTGCTGGAGTAGATACATTAGAACCACTATTACCTGTAGGAGCTATTGTCCCTACTGACTTGGAAGAGAAAATTCTTGCAGCCACCACTTTTGAGGACAACTGTGATCCAAATCCTTCTGAATTTGAAACAAATCTTTCTCAATTACTTGCAGATAATGGTGGTTTCCTTCCAATTGGAACTAACACCATTCAGGTGACTGCTAAGGACTCAACAGGTAACATTGCAAAAACCAGTTTAGCTAATGGTACTACTTCAGGACAAGTATTTGTTATAGTTGAAGATACTAAACCACCTCAAATATTTCCAGTATTTGATGTAGGTGTTGAAATTGATGATAGTGGAACAGGACTCCCAACTAAAATATCTGGAAAGGATTTATTGACAAAGGGCTATCCTGGTCCAAATGATGATCCGCAACTCTTGCCTCCTCCAATTTTTGATTTAGCAACATTTGATGCAAGCCCATCGACAACATGTTCTGTTGGTTCAACTCCTTGTGAGGCCTTTGATTTTACTGTAAATACAACTACTGAAATTGTCTGGACTGTTTCAGATCCGTCAGGAAATCCTGCACCGCCAATTACTCAAAACGTAATTGTAAAATTCATAGGAGCAAATACTCCACCACAAGCACTTGACAGCACTGTAACTGTTGCAGCAAACATTAATCCACCAAAGAGACCGACAATTACAACTCCAATAATACTTAATGCAAGTGATCCTAACGCTGGAGATCAATTAGAATTCTTTATTACAAAAAAGCCTGACTTTGGAACTCTTTCTGAAGATACTTTGAAAATTTTCCAACAACGTTTCTCAATTACTGGAATATTAGATAATCCAACTGACATGCTAATAAAGAATATCAACAATCACATCTTTGTATCTGATAATGGTTCAAAGCGAATAATTGAATTAAATGCTACTGGAGGACTAGTGAATCTCTTTGATACAGGACAATATTCCCCTGATGGATTTGTAGCTGAGAATCCATGGGAACCAGATCCTCCAAATGTCATTACAATAGTTGACTTTGCACAAGAATTAGTAGTTGAATATCAAATTAACCGAGATCCAATTAACAAAGACCAACTGACAGTTACTAACACAATTAACTTTCCTACGGGCTTGATAAATCCGCAACTAGTATACAAACAACAAGATCCTGCGAAAGAAAAACTTTTCAAATCTACAATTACAGAAGGACTGGTATTCATTGATCAGAAAGATGGAGGACGTACAGTATTTGTTGGTCCTGATTTGTCACAAATTAAAGATGGATTTCCACAAAATCAAGTTTCATTTGATTTAGGAAATCCTGTAACTGCTCAGGTAATTACTCCAAACCCTCTTTGGTCAACAATTTCTGGAACACAGTGGATTGGTGTTGGTGATGGAGATCAACTTCCTGGTGATTACCTTTACACCAGAACATTTGATCATCAAGCTTCTGACTTGGGTACTGCAATATTATTTGAATACTACTCTGATGATGATCTTACCTCTCTTACCGTAAATAATAGTGATTTTTTTTCGCTAGGAACTTCACCAAGTGCTGGTCTACCTGAGCTGCGTTACTCCAAACAAGGAAATTCTGGCTTTGGCGCCGACTCACTTAAAATTGGCATAACTAATGCTGGCACTACTGCAAATCCTACTGGTCTGAATTACAAAGCGACAATTTACCCCTCTGCAAATTTCTATGCTTATGATTGGACTGACCAAAGTAATACGCCCCAAGTCATGAATTGGTTCCCTGAAAATTTTGCTTTTTATGCAACAGATACTTCTACAACAATCACATTTTCGAATTTAGAAGTTACAAGCTGGGGTGTAGCACTTGATGATGTTAGTGTATTCCAAGGAAATGATCCAACTAATTTAATACAAAATGGAGGCTTTGAAGAATTTTTATCTACTCCATTCGCCTCTGGTGGATTCGTCACTCTTGTTGAAGGCGATACTAGCATTAAGGATTGGAAAGTTACAAGCGGAAATATTGATTACACCAATAATCTATGGCAAAATGCAGAAGGCTCTAAAAGTCTTGACTTGGGAGGAAACAATGCAGCTGGAGCAATCAGCCAAACAATACCTACTATTCCTGGAGCCTATTATGAGGTCTTCTTTCGCATGTCTGCTAATCCTAACTTTGAAGCAATAAAGACTCTACTAGTTACAGCAGGTGATCCTTCCCAAAATATAATTCTAAAAAGTGATGATGACAAAAAAAGTATTCCAAATCAGCCATATGATGTTCTCCTAACTTCAAGTCAGTTTGCTGAAACTATTGGAAGTGGTTTTACCCCTTCAGACACTTTTGGAGATAATATAGTTTTGATGCCAGGCTCATATGGAATAAATGAGCAATTTCCAGAATTGACTCCATGGGGAGCAGTGATTAGTGACTGGGATGCAAAACAAATTACTGTGAATACATCTCCAGTATTCCCGTTCCCTGCATTTACTGGCACCACCAGTGCTCAAAGCGAAATTTATCAAGTTAATATAACAAGTTTGTTTGTAAATGATCCAAGCACTCCTGATCTTGCACCATTAGTTAGCCCCGTTGCAATTGCAATGGATAACAATCACTATTCACAACAAAAATATTTTTCAAATAATATTATTCCTGGAGGACGTGATGCAGATAGAACAGATGATTTATGGAATAGCCCACCTGGAATAGACTCCCGCAGTTTAATTTCTGGCTGGAATGTTCGTAATCTGTTTGGAGAGATCAACAACAATCCCAATAACGGCCAATTTACTATTGATGATACATCTACAGTATTGCAAAGCAATCCTGATGCAGAAGTACTTTTTGGATTTAACCAACCCGTAACTGTCAATCAGTTTGAAGTGGGTTTGCTAAATTTTCATAATCAATTTAAGACCTTTACACGACAATCAGGATCTCTTTCATGTGGTGTCTCTCTCCCTTGTCCCATAACTCCTGCAGCTGGAACAGAACAGTTGCAGCCAAACAACGATGATACATCAAATGCTGTCAGCCGCCTTAGTCTTTTTGGATGGAATGATGATACAGGAAAATGGAAGAAACTATCACAAGTTGAGCCAACACTTCCGTATTCTGATTTTTTTAGTGAAGCATATCAAACGGATCAGTTTACTATTCAATGCGGTAAAAGTAAAGGTGGTCAAGTACAAGATAGCGCACAATGTGCAAAATATGGAATTTCCTCAATAAGCGGCGCTTTACCTATTATAATTCGTGAAACCACAACAAGATCATATCAAGAAGAAGTTTATGCATTAAACTTTCCAACTACAACTGCATCTCTGTTTAAGATATCCGCAGAACCTGTAATTCCAGGGAATCCAGTTTGGTTATCTGAAATTAATGGCTGGAATGATTTGGCAACTAGCGGAACTGCAGAATTATTCCATAACGGACCATACAGAACGGTAATACTAGATGAGGTTACAGGAAGACTGGTAAGCGTCGAGCTTGGAGCAGATGGTCCTAACAGTGTTAAAAATGATGGAGGCGCTGGTCTATCCCCTGCAAACAAATTCACTCAATTGTTTGGTCTAAACTTTGTTGACATTAAAGACATTGATGTTGATAGAGGTGGCAACATGTATGTCGTTGATGATAAATTCATCTACAAGTTTGGTTTGAATGGCAAGCTAATAGAGAGACTAGAGTTTGCTCCATTGTTTGACAAAGATACAAGAGGACATCAGCTGTACATAGATGAAAACGATATTTTACATTTTACAATGCAGGACAATGACCTTACTCCGATAGTGGATGCAGCCTTCATATCAGGTGAATGCTCTGGGGGTGTTTGTACACAATCCCTTGAAACAACTTGTCCTGATGGATACGTTTTACGAGGTGATCAATGTTTTATTTCTGACGCAATACGAATTAAATTAGATACAAATCTTGAGAAGATTGGTACTGCAGATCCAATTCTTGTGCAAGAAATGGGCAAGCTAATGTATGCTAGTGATGGAACTGCTTTCTCTCAGAATAGACTGGTAAAATTAAACAGCAATTTTGATATTGTTAAACAACTTGAAAATCAATGTGTTGATGATACTCCAAATAATGCCAAAATTATTGGTCTGCCATACAGTTCAGTCGTTAGTTTTGATGGTGCAAAAGTTGTAAGTAGTGACATAAATGGTGCACCTGCTGGGATTACAACTTATAATACAACTATTAATTTACCTGATGGGAATTGGGTGGGGCCTATTACCCTAAGGGTAAGTGCTCAGACACCAGATCCGCTAACAATTTACATAAACGGTGAATTTTCTCAAAATCAAGTAAGGTCATATGATGGACTAAGTATTGGCGCTTCATCCACTATTACAGAACCTGGCTTACAGACAGTTGAATTCATTCATACGAGTTCTGGTGATACATCAAATCCCTCAGGAATTGCATATCAGATGGACATATTCACCAGTGGCGGCGGTCCTTTCGATAATGGTTTAAGACTTAATGAAGTCAAAAGTGGTCAAGGAAATATTGGAGAAGAAGATCCTAACACAACTTACTCTACAAAATGTACCATTTTTGACTCTGCAATAGATGCTCAAGACAACTATTACACCCTAACACAAAACTCAATCTGGAATTACACCTCTAATGGAATTCCTGTAGGCAAAGTACCATTAGTAGATGAATCCAATCAAAATACACAGTTAGATTTTGGATTTAGAATGGAGATAGACAACCTAGATAACTTTTACATTTTAGATGTGGGCCCATCAATAAAAAAATTCGACAATAACGGGAATCTATTAACAACAATTGTTGACACGGAACTTTTGAGAAACTTTTCGTTTAACACTGAAACTAGTCAAAACATAGCCCCACCAGATCCAAACAACCTTAGAATTACATCCTTCTTTAACCAACAAAACGGCCGAGACTTGTTTTATGTTTCTGAAGGACCACCGCTATACAGAATACATGTATTTGAAACAGTACTAGAAAGCTCAATTAATGGTACTGGAAAAATATTGTACACACCATTTGAAAACTATCAAGGTACAGACACAATATCATTCAAAGTATTTGATCTCTTTGATACAAGCAGTAATACTGCGACAGTCAATCTTACAGTAGTAGAAGATAAAATACCGCCAACCATTTCATCATCAATTAATTTCACTCAGTATGCTCCAAGCTCAGGCCAAACTGCAAACACATGTCTTTCAGCAGTATCATTAGATGCTAACGAAGTAGGTGGATTTGACACTAGAAATAATTCTTTCATAAAAGCTCTTAACAGCACTATTTTTGCAGCAGATGATATAGATACAGACCCAACTTTGACGATAAATTATCCAGATCATCTTGACCTCGGTACAACAACCATAGCAATTGGAGCAGCTGATGATTCTGGTAATACTGCAGTTTGTAATTGGGATCTTGTAGTTGAAGACAAGACTCCTCCAGTACTGTCAATAGTGCCTGCCACTGCAGAGGTTACAGGTCTGTTGACTCTGGTGGATTTAGGCAAGCCAACTGCAGATGACTTTGATACCAATATTACATTTGACAATGATGCTCCTGTACCTCCAGAATTCCCAGTTGGAAACTCTATTGTAATGTGGAATGGAACTGACTCTTCAGGAAATGTTGGATTTGTAGAGCAGATGGTAAGAGTTACTGATTCTACTCCTCCAGAATTCCCACCAATTCAAAGCTTTACGGTAAATGCTACAAATGGTTATTCCAATGCCATACAGTATGTAGTTCCAAATGCAACTGATCTGGGAGGTGTTAGATTGACTCCAGTAATTGCTGATGCCAATACCTTTGCCACATTTGATGTCGGTAACTTGATAAATTTCTTTAACATGTTTGAAGGCACTAACGTTGAATTAAAATCAGTAGTATGTAATCCAAGTTCTGGTACATTACTTCCGATAGGAGTTACACAAGTATTTTGTAGTGCAACTGATAATGCATTTAACACACAGTTTGAAAGTTTCATCATTACAATTCATGCAGATGATACTGATGGCGATGGAATTGCAGACATTGTTGATGTAATTGATAATACTACAACTGATGTTTTAGATGGATTTGAATTCAATGATGTTGAATTTGGTGGCATCACTTCGGGCTCTATACTTTCTAGTGGCAATCAAAGTTTAAGCATAATTGATGCTGCAACTTCATCTTCTGGCATTACAGCTTTGGCTAGACTAAATGATAAAGGAATAAACGATGATCAAGATTGTCGTGATTTGTTAGATGGCTCTATCACATTTTATGGAAATAAGGATGATGGAATAGACGATTCATGTTATGACGTCAATGGCAATATCAAAAGTACTGTTTCTGAATTAATTGATGAAGACCCAGTTAATGGACTCGATGATGATCTGGATGGTTTAGTAGATGAAGATCCAGGAATTGTATCTATATTATCATCTCCTGCGGAAATAAATGCATGTGATCTTGCAACAGTAGAACTTGACCAAGGTGATTCTGTAAACATTACCTGTGGAAGTGTAACTGTTCAGGTTGTCTCTGGAACTGTTGATTTGAAATTCACAACTGATATGGCACCAATGAACGCAACAGTTGTTGCACCAGGAGAAATTACATTTGATCCAGACACTTTAGAACTAACTGCAGGTCCAGATAATGATGTAACCATATTTGTAGGAGGAACACAAATTGACATACTTAACGGTACAACAATTCAATTAGATGTCATCCCCCCCGTGCTTACTGTTCCAGAAAATTTTACAATAGAATCAAAAGGTCCTAGTGGAGCGACTGCAATCTTTGATGTAAATGCCACTGATAATTTGGATCCAACTCCTGCTGTTGCATGTATTCCTGCTTCAGGTAATGTCTTTTCATATGTACCACCAGGTCCAACTAAAACTATGGTGGATTGTACTGCAACTGACTTTTTAGGAAATCTGGCAAAAGCATCCTTTGCAATTACCGTAGATGATACAGTTCCTCCAACAATATCTGTATTTGCTGGTAATACATTAGAGGCAAAAGGAATTGAGAATTTCGTGAATATTGGCAATGCAACTGTTTCAGATATTGTTGATCCAGAACCTACTGTTTCAAATAATGCACCATTAGATAGCTTGTTCCCTCTTGGCATAACTGACATAATTTGGACTGCAACTGACTCATCAGGTAACGTTGCCACTGCAAATCAAACTATAACTATTGAGGACACTACTGCTCCTACAATTACGGTACCACTTGATATTGTTGCAGAAGCAACTGCAATTAATACTTCAGTTACATTAGGTGATGCAACAATTGATGACATATTTCCAGTATCTGTTTCAAATAATGCCCCGAATGGATTCCAATTAGGTGATACGATAGTTACATGGACTGCAACTGACTCATCAGGTAACGTTGCCACTGCAAATCAAACTATAACTATTGAGGACACTACTGCTCCTACAATTACGGTACCACTTGATATTGTTGCAGAAGCAACTGCAATTAATACTCCGCTAACACTTGATGATGTTACTGCAACTGATATATTTCCACTAACAATTACTAGCGATGCCTCCTCTACGTTCCCAATAGGCCCAACACAAGTAACTTGGACTGTAACTGATACGTCAGGAAATTCAGATACTGCAACTCAGACTGTAACCATCCAAGACACAACTCCTCCAATAATTACAGAACCAGCAAACATTTCATTTGAGGCAGTAGCAGTAGAAACTCCTCTAATTGAGGCTGATTATGGTACTGCAACAGCTGAGGATATCTTTGGAGTCTCTTCAATTACTAGCGATGCACCTCTAGTATTCTTGTATGGCGTTACCCCAATTCACTGGACTTCAATTGATAATAACGGAAATTCCTTTACAACTAGTACTCAATATATTACAATAACTGATACTACCTCTCCAGAATTAATCGTTCCTCCAGATTCTGTTTATGAGGCAACAGCACTTTCCACTCCATTAACAGAAATTAATTTAGAACGTGATGGAACATCTTCTGCAACTGATATCTTTGGTGTTGCATCAATTACTAGCGATGCCCCACTAACATTCCCATTAGGTGATACTATAGTTACATGGACTGCAACTGACAATCATGGATTAACAACAACTGCAACTCAGACTGTAACCATCCAAGACACAATTCCTCCAACAATAACTGATATCTCTAATAATCTGTTTGTAGAGGCAACTAGTACTAACGGTGCTCAGGTAATTTATTCACTTCCAGAAGCTACTGATAATACAATAATTGTGTCAAATACATGCAAACCAGCATCAACTACAATATTCTCAATTTCAGGTATCAGTACACTTCATACAGTAACATGTAATGTGTCAGATACTGCTGCCAACTTTGTACAAGCAACATTTGATGTAACAATACAAGACACAACTCCCCCTGAACTGGTTGCTCCATCTGGAATAACTGTGGAGGCTACAGAGATTAACACTCCGCAACTTGATGTTGTATTGGGATCTGCAACTGCAACTGATATTTTTGAACCCGTTATTGTCACTAACAACACTCCTACTGCATTCCCATTAGGTAATACTATAGTTACATGGACTGCAACTGATACTAATGGTAATTTTATTGATAAAACTCAAATTGTAATGATAACAGATACAACAGCACCAATTGTTACAGTTCCTTCTAGTATTATGGTTGAAGCTACTGGAATTACAACACCAGTTAATATTGGCACTGCAACTGCAACTGACATATTCCCAATTGCATCAATTACTAGCGATGCCCCACTAACATTCCCATTAGGTGATACTATAGTTACATGGACTGCAGTAGATGAAAATGGAAATTCTGCTATTGTGTCTACTCAAACTATAACTATTGAAGACACCATTTCCCCATCACTTACAATTCCAGCTGATATAACAACAGAAGCTACTGGAACTACAACACCAGTTAATATTGGCACTGCAACTGCAACTGATATTGCTGATCCTAATCCTGAAATATTTAATAATAATATACTAACTGAATTTCCATTCGGCACTGCTGATATTACTTGGAGTGCAACTGACGCATCTGGCAATTCTGTTTCAGCAGTTCAAGTAATCACAGTGCAAGACACAACACCCCCTGATTTTGACTCTGATACTTTAATTATTGAAATTATACAAGAAGCCACTGGACCTGATGGTACACTAGTTGAATATTTGACACCTGATGCAAATGATATAGTTGATGCCTCGCCAGTCATAACATGTGTTCCTGAATCAGCAACAATATTCCCACTAGGCCAAAACATCGTTACCTGTACTGCAACTGACTCGTCTGGAAATCAGGCTCAAATTCAATTCCCAGTAACCATCAGAGATACAACACCACCATTTGTAACTGCACCATCTAGTTACACAACAGAAGCTACTGCAGTATTAACACCGCTAATTGAAACTGATTATGGTACTGCAACAGCATCAGATCTAGCTGATCCAAATCCTTCTATCACTAGTGATGCTCCTGTTATATTCCCTCTTGGTGATACTATAGTTACATGGACTGCAACTGACTTTACTGGAAACTCTGAGATTGGCGTGCAATTTGTTACAATAACTGATACCACTCCTCCAGTAATTTTAGCACCTGATGATGTAATCTTTGATGCACAAGGTATTATCACCACAATTGATATTGGCACTGCAACTGCAACTGACATATTCCCAATTGCATCAATTACTAGCGATGCCCCACTAACATTCCCATTAGGTGATACTATAGTTACATGGACTGCAGTAGATGAAAATGGAAACAGCGCAGATACAATTCAGACTGTAACTATTTTAACCCCGCAAACAATCAAATCCCAAATTATTGATACACTAAAATCACTAAAATCTGAATCATCTGAGAAAAAGACACCTAAAGAAATCAACAAAGCAATTAAAGGCATCAAAAACAGTCTTAAAGAAAAATATTGGTTAGATGAAATTGTACTGGACTCTAAGAAAGGCTATCAAGTATTCAAAAATGAGGGCTATGCAGTTCATAAACTACTTAAGATTTTAGAAAAGAATGATGACAGACATGATGATGACAAAAAGAAAGACAGAGATGATGACAAAAAGAAAGACAGAGATGATGACAAAAAGAAAGACAGAGATGATGACAAAAAGAAAAAATCAAAAGAATCACCAGAATTTCTGGCTCAAATTCAAGCAGTAATAGATAGAATTGTTAATGTTGATAGGTTACTTGCACAAACTGCAATTGATCAAGCTGGAGACTTTGCAGGAGATAAAAAATCTGATAAGGAAATAACAAAAGCAAACAAAGAGATGGACAAAGCTGTCAAAGAATTAGAGAATGGAAAACCACACAAAGCTATTGACAGGTTTGAAAAGGCATGGAAGCATGCACAAAAGGCAATAAAGAAAGGGATAGAAGAGAAGGATGATGAATAAGATTGAGTAAATATCTGTCTTATCCTATACCTTAGAGGACAAACAAAATGAATGAATTAATTCAAATAAAAAACATTACAAAAAAATTCTCAAATTTTGTAGCCCTTGATGGTCTTAATTTAGCAATATATGAAAACACATGTGTTGGATATTTAGGACCGAATGGAGCTGGCAAGTCAACAACTATTAAAATTCTAACTGGATTAATTCGACCAAGCTCAGGACATGTATCTATTTTAGGTAAAGATGTGACAAAAGATATTCGTTCTGCATTGTCTAATGTTGGTGTACTAGTTGAGATTCCACAATTTTATTCGAATATTACTCCCTATGAAACACTATCTTACTTTGGGAATCTTCGTGGCATGCAAAAAAATAATTTAACAAATAGGATTGAAGATGTCTTGGATCAGGTTAATCTCTCAGAATGGGGACAAAAAAAGATTGGAACATTCTCAAAGGGAATGAAACAAAGACTTGGAATTGCATGTGCACTTTTACATGACCCAAAAATAATAATTCTAGATGAGCCTACATCTGGTCTTGATCCTCGTGGAATGATAGATGTAAGACAAATAATAAAAGAACTAAAAAAACAAGGAAAAACAATTTTTATGAGCTCACATCTATTATCTGAAGTTCAAGAAGTTTGTGATAAGGTTGCCATCATAGATAAAGGAAAACTATTGCGATATGAATCTGTAAAAAATATTTCAGATGAACAAAATACTTCAAAAATAAAAGTGGAATGTGTGGTAAAGTCATCCCCCGAACAAATTGCAATGGTGCAAAGTTTTGATGGGGTAAAACAAATTGAACAGACAGAATTAACATTTACTATTTCATTTTCAGGAAACAATGAAGCAAAGGCAGATCTGTTGGATTTTATAAAAAAATCAGGTATCCATGTTGTATCGTTTAGTACCGATTACTCAGATCTAGAATCCATTTACCTGGAGGACACATCTGATTCTGTGGAGTAGTATGATGTCAACATATCACATCCCAAGTACTGCAAATCAGGCACTAATTGTATCTAGATATGAATTATTGATGTATCTGAGATGTAAGAAAATTCTAGGAATAGTTACAATTACAGTTGCAGTTTCAGCTCTTTTTATTGGATTTTTTGAGTATGTGGGAATGCAAGGACCACAAATTATGCCGTTTGAACTTGCATCACCAATCAGTTTTGCATTCTTTCTTATCGTAATTATTGCAGCATTTTTTGGTAGTAATAATATATCATCAGAATTTAATCAAAAGACAGGACAGGTTTTATTTTCAAATCCTATTTCACGAACGTCAATTTGGGTTGGAAAATTTATTGCAGCAGAGATAATTGCATTTTCAATTATTACATTATACTATTCCATTATTGTATCATATGCTGCAATATCCTATGATGTTCCAATACAAATCCTATCATCGTTGTTGTTTTCATTTGCCTCAGCTACAATGATTATGAGTATCGTTTTCTTAATTAGTACTATTTTAAATGGTCAGACGGGTTCTACAGTACTAGTTTTTGCGTTATTTATTATTGCATTTCCAATATTTGATGGATTTATGATGATGATGAGTAGTGACATTCCATGGTTTACGCCAACTTTTTCAAGTGGAATAATAAAACACGTACTAACTGTTCCTTATCCTACTAATGAAAACATGATGAACATTCCATTTTTTACAACATCTGTCCCAGAAATTACAAATAGTCTTGGAGTTATGGCATCATACATTGTAACATGTAGCGCATTATCTATTCTTATTTTCAAAAGGAAAGAATTAACATGAAAATTACAATACTTTCAATTTTTCTAATTGTATTTTTCTTTTCATTACCTGGTATATCTGCACAAGAAGAAACTCAAGTGCAAATAGAAAAAATTATTGCACAACAAGGACCAATAAATTTTGATGTTTCAATTTTATTGATTAATGTGGGGACAATTGATAAAAATCAAGGATCATATGAGCTTGATTTTTGGTATACGATAATTTCAGAAGATATTGATTTTACAAAAATACCTCCACCAGAAATTGATTTCACAAACGGCATAATTGAGGAAAGAAGCTCTCAATTTACAGAAGAACACTATTATGAAGAACGAATTAGAGGTAAATTTTTTGGAGAGATGGATTTTAGAAATTTCCCTTTTGAAACAATAGTTTTGGATGTTGAACTAGAACCTGTAAGACCTTGGACTATAAGTCATGGAGTTTTTAATGTGGATCCTGACTCTGGAATAGATTATACTGCAAATGTACCTGGATGGATACTAGAAAAAAGTAATTTTGAGGTAGTCAATCATTCTTACGAAGATGAAGAAGAAACATATTCAAGATTTATGGCAAATTTTACTGTAGAAAGATCTTCTGTTAGCTCATTTTTGAAAAGTTTACTTCCAGTATTGCTAATTACTGGGTTGTCTATTTCCATTTTTTGGGTTCCTGAAAACTTTACTCCGAGAATTTATCTTACAGCCCCTTTATTGCTTGCTTTAATTTACTTTCATCAAAATGCACTAAACACAATTCCTCCTTTGGGTTACATGACTTTGTTTGATAAAATAATGATAATCGTCTATTCACTTCTTGGAAATAGTATTCTGGCAATTGTTGTTCAAATGAGATTACAAACTAAATACAATGATAAGAAAAAGACAGAAAAAGCAAATTCCATCATGAGATACTTTTTACCAATTATAATAGCAATTGGAGTTGTGGGAATATTGCTAACATGACTCATCAAAATAACTGATAAATTTTAAATTAATTTACGCATTTGCGTAATGCCTGGTTTATTACTCTGGAGAATCTTGGGTTTTTTAATTATGATTATATCTTGATAGATTATCTACATTTTTCATATATCATTGGAACTTTATTTGGGACAAATTGTAAGGGTATTGAACTAATTTGACAAGTCACCTCGAGAGTCTGAAAATTAGTTCAGTTCTCTAAATCTATTTGCAGTGTTGAAGTATAGTTTGACACTGTACTTAATTCTTTTAAGGAGAATTATCACTTTGGTTTAAATCTCTGAGACTATTTTTAATAAAATAAGTGCAAGGTAGAGCAGTGAATTAATTCATAAAATCTCTATGATCTATTTACAAAAGATATTGCTGACAATCGATAAAAATAGTACCCCCCTCCATTACGCCTCATTTTGTGACAGTGACTAAAGATATGATAAGAGATTAATTGTTGGAGATTAGTTTAATGTTGAAATTGAGATGAGTCATTATGATTGATGAAGAGCCACTTTGTTGTATGTGTGGAACAACTAAATTTATTGGACGTATCAATATGGGAGAGAAATTCTATTGTAATGCATGTCAGAGAAAAATTACTGAAGAATATGGTCCTGATTTTTGGAAACCCTGTACGCAAGTAGAGTTCTTTGAGAGCATGCTATCACATATGAGGAAAAAGAGCAATAGAAAATCAACTAATATGTTGACAGGTTTGAAAGATCAATTGCGACAAATTAAAGACGAAGAAGTAGATAATGACAAACAGTGAATAAAAAAGAATTTAAAAATTTTAAAGAGGCAAGGAAATTTGTAAAAAGTCTTAATTTACAAAGTAAATCATCTTGGGAAAACTATTGTAAATCAGGTAAAAAACCAGATAATATTCCTTATGCAGTAAGAGGTCATTATTTAAAAAAAGGTTGGATTAGTTGGGGTGATTTTTTAGGTACTGGAAATATTTCTCCTACAGAAAAAAAACAAAATTATTGTTCTTTTACAAAAGCAAAAAAATTTGCACACAGTTTAAAATTACAAACACGTGAAGATTGGCGTAAATATTGCAAGTCGGGTAACAAACCAGAAAACATTCCCAGTTACCCTCAAACCATTTTTAAAAACGAATGGACATTTTGGGGGGATTTTCTTGGAAGTGGAATTATAGGAACTAAAGATAAAGAATTTAGAAATTTCAAAGATGCACGTGAATTTGTACGTAATTTACATTTGAATGGGCAGAAAGACTGGAATGAATACAGAAAATCAGGCAAAAAACCTAAAGATATCCCATCTGCTCCTGATAAAACTTTCAAAAATAATGGTTGGACCAATTGGACTGATTGGTTAGGTACTGAAGATCTTCATATTTTTGAAAAAAAATACAGAAGTTTTACTGATGCAAGAAAATTTGTTCATTCTTTGAAATTACAAAATATTGCAGAATGGACAAGATACTGCAAATCAGGCAAAAAACCTAAAGATATACTCATGGATCCACGACGTTATCCTGAATTTACAACAATGGTTGATTGGATTGGGGTAAAAAGAATTGGAAGTTATAAGAAATTTGGATTATCTTGGAGTAAAGCAAAACCATTGTATCAAAAAATTGCTAGAGAAAATAATCTTAAAACAACTAGTGATTGGTTAAAATTTGTAAAAAATAATGCCTTGCCAAAAGGATTACCACCTTATCCTGAGAATATTTATGATGAATTTGAAAGTTATTTTGTTTTATTAGGATCTAATAAAAAATTTTTAGATTTCAAAGATGCAAAAAAAATAATTCATTCACTTCAAATTCTCAACAAAGATGATTGGACTTTACATATCAAATCAGGCAAGATTCCTCCAAATATTCCATCAAGTCCTAGTAGTGTTTACAAAAAAGAATGGACTAGTTGGCCTGATTGGTTAGGAAATGGAAATATTTCTAGATTAGAAATCATACCATGGTCTGATGCAAAAAAATTATACAGAAAAATTGCTAAAGAAAATAATATTAAAACAACAATGCAGTGGGAAAAGTATATCAAAAATAATTCACTTCCTAAAGGATTGGCAAAATATCCCAATGCTGTATACACAAAATCTAAAGTCAACAGGAGGTTAAGTAAATGACAAAAAAATTATGCCGTGATTTCAACTCTGCAAGAAGTTATGCTCAGAAATTCAATTTCAAAAATAAAGAAGTATGGAAAAAACATACAACATCAAAAATTTTTCCTAAAGATATTCCTGTAGACCCTCAAGGATTCTATGGTCGACAAAATGTTTGGACTAGTTGGGGGGATTTTTTGGGAAATAAAACAATTGCAAACCAAAATAGAACATTTCTTCCATTCAAAGATGCACAAAAAATAGTTAATTCATGGAAATTAAAAAGCAGAAGTCAATGGAGACAATTAATTAAACAAAATAAAATTCCTCCAAATATTCCCCGTGTTCCTGAAATTACGTATGGAAAACAATTTCAAGGGTTTGGAAAGTGGTTAGGCACGGGTGTAATTGCAAACCAAAACAGAGAATTTCTTAGTTTTGAAGATGCAATTAAAATTCTCAAAAAGGAAAAAATTAGAACCAGACAACATTATGATGAATTACAAAAAAAACACAAACTCCCAAATGGGTTACCTGCAAATCCTCCACGAACTTATAAAAAAGAATGGAAAAGTTGGCCTAATTATTTGGGAAGTGGGAATATTGCAAAATCTGAAGTACTATCATGGCCAAAAGCAAAAAAATTGTATCAAAAATTAAGCAAAGAAAATAACATTACAACTTGGGATGAATGGGTTCATTTTATAAAAAATAATACCCTCCCTAAAGGATTACCGAAATATCCTCGTGATGCTTACACAAAATCAAAAATACAAATGAAAATAAAATAATAGAAAAAATATGCTTAGACCAAAAGTTAAATTCATAACATCATAGGGACTATTGTTTTAAAATTGACTGACAAAGAACTAGTTGCAGGAGAAGATTATTTTAAAGACAGTTATGATACATTTGGCTTTGAAGAGCCTACATGGTCTCCAAATAATGTCAAAATACTACTTCGTTCCTTAATTGAGGGAAAAATCCTTCAAGAAATGGATAATGCAGCGTTACTATCCTTTCTTTACCGAAATAAATTACTAAACCTATCAAATAGACACAAAGATTTTTTCAGAAAATTAATCCCTGCTAGTAAAACCAAAGGGGGTTTTGAAGCCATTTCAAAATATGCATATTCTGATTCAGAAGACCCCCCATCTCTTGAACACTACCAACAAGTATTGAATACAAATACTGAATCTGAAGAAGAACAAGTTTCAACATTAACTGATGATGAAATTTCAGAAGAAAAATTTGATCCACTAAAGAATCGTAAATTAGAAAGTATTGAAGATGTCATCAAACAAACAGAATCCCTTAATGCGTTAATTGATCAAATTAACAAAACAGGCTCAATTTCTGTTGATAAAGAGGCAATGGAATTCTATCTCAACTATGCTGTAAACAAATACTGGAGAAAGATTTTTGAAAACGAAGAGGAAAATATTTCATTTCTTAAAAATCAAAAACCTACAGGAAATGAATTTAGAGATACAGTTCTTAAAACATTTCTAAGACAATATGACCAAAGTAAAAATCTAAAAATACCTCCAATCTCTCGAACAAACATTACACTTTCTCCTATGCAGCGATATGTTGCATTAATGGTAAAAAATAAAAAATATTTTGGAAATTTTTCTGGAACTGGTGCAGGCAAAACACTTGCAGCAATTATTTCTAGCAGAGTAATTAAAAGTAAAAACACACTAGTAATTTGTCCAAATGATGTTGTTGATTATTGGAGAGATGAAATCAAAATTATTTATCCTGACTCTGTTGTTAAAACAAAAAATGATGCATTTGATTCAAAATATGATTCTGAACAATATCAATATCTGGTTCTAAATTGGGATAAACTTAATCAAAAATCACTAGTTAATCATTTAATCAAATTAGGCAAACAACAAATTGATTTTGTAATTTTAGATGAAATTCATTTTACCAAAAATGAAGATAGTTCTAGACGGGATAATCTAGCTGGTTTGTTGACAGCAGCTAAAAGGAAAAATCCTAACTTGAAATTACTTGGAATGACTGCTACCCCCATAGTCAACAAATTGCAAGAGGGGAAATCTCTTTTGGAATTAATTTCAGGAATACAGTTTGATGATCTAAAGACTCAACCCTATGTTGGAAATGCTGTGGCACTATACGAGAAATTCACAAATCTATCCATTCGACAACTTCCAAGTTATGAAAAGGCACGTTATGAATTCGCCGAAGTTGAAGCACCATTACCTAATGGGGATATCATAGCACATCTAAAAGGAAAACCATTAGCCATTGAACAACTACTAACTGAGGCTCGAATTCCTGAAATTTTAAAGAGAATCAAAGGCCCTACAATTATCTATTCTGAATATGTCGGAAGTGCTTTGCCAGGAAAAAACAACATTACAGATATTTTGGGAAATGCAATGGAATCTGCAAAACTTAGTTATGATTTCTATACTGGTGAGCATCATGAAGGATTAGAGCGATTCAAAAATGGAGAAATCCAAGTTCTAATTGCATCAAGACCTATTGCAGTTGGAGTAGATGGATTGCAAAAAGTCTGTAACAATTTAATTTTTAATACATTACCATGGACTAATGCTCAATACAGACAAATCATTGGCAGATTAGTGAGACAAGGACAAACAAAAAGTAAAGTGTACATTCACCACATCAAAGCAAGTTTTCCTGGTGTATTGTATGATGAATTTAAAAAATTAGCAAGAATAAACTGGAAACGTGCATTATCTGATTGTGCAGTTGATGGACATCTGCCTGAGGGTGTACTTGTAACTCCCGAACAAGCAACAAAAGAAGCAGTAAAGTGGTTAGAGCGATTAGAACGTGGAGAAATTTCTGTAGTTAGTAGACGATTACTTGAAGTTGAATTAACTCCTATTGAAATAGAAACTAGATTAAGAAAATACGGTGAGTTCTCAAAACTTAACCAGAAACTAAACACTGAAAATTCTTCAACAACTCATAAACGATTTACAAAAGATCCTGAGGAATTTTTAGAATATCACAGACAGTATATAGAACAAAGAAAGACATGGGAGATTATTCCTTATGAATACTGGATTAAGCGATTACGTAATCTATCTGAGAATAATATTATTGGGGATTTTGGGTGTGGTGAGGCAAAAATTGGTCAAGATCCTAGACTATCAGGCAGGGTGAAGAGTTTTGATCATGTATCTGTAGGGGATTTCACCAAAGTTACTCCTTGTGATATTTCAGATGTATCAGAATACATCAAACCCGGTTCACTGAACGTTGTTGTATTTTCATTATCCCTTATGGGCAAAAATTGGCGTGATTATCTTAAGGAGTCACATCGTTGTCTATCAGAATATGGTTTACTCTTTATTTCTGAAACCACTAACCAAGTTGGAGACAGATTATCTGATTTACGAGATGAATTGGAAAAACTTGGATTCAAAATACAAAAAGATAATGAAAAATCATTGTTTACATTCATTGAAGCAATAAAACTTGGTAGCAAATAGATGGCAAAACCACCTGTGGATACATTTGAAAAAATGATTGACTTTCTTCAGACCCAACTTCGTTCAAAAAGATTTGTTGCAAATTATCAACCTGTCATGATAAAATTACTATTAGAAAAAGGAAATCAAACCAAACAACAAATTGCAGATACACTTTGGAAAGCAAATGGTAATTCTAGAAATCTTTCTCATTACATGGGAGTTCCAGTGTATAGAGTACTAGAAGATAATGGTGTTGTAAATAAAAATGGAAATATTTTTTCATTAATATTGCAAAACATTTCAGAATCAGAAAAACAAAAAATCCTTGATGAACTTGAATCATCTATTTCTCGTCAAGAAAAATTCTCAAAGGCAGGATATTTGTCATGGGAGGAAGCAAAACCACTTTATAAAAAAATCAAAGAACAATATCAATTAAAAAATTTACAAGAATGGAATGAATTAGTTAAAGCAGGAAAAATTCCTGACAACCTACCTGCAAATCCATCTCAAGTTTATAGTGAAGAAAATATTCTCAAAAAACTGGATAAAGAAAAATGATTTACAATAAAGCAATCAGAGACAAAATCCCCGAAATTATAGAAAATGACGGCTATACCTGCAATATTGATACACTATCTGACGAGAAATTCCTCATAGAAATTGAGAAAAAACTAACTGAAGAAGTAAAAGAATTTCAAGCAGACAAAAATCCTGAGGAATTGGCGGATATCTTGGAGGTAATTTACAAAATTGCAAAATTACGTGGAATATCAAAAGAAGAACTAGAAGAAATTAGAATTAAAAAAGTAGAGAAACGTGGTGGCTTTGATAAGAATTTATTTTTAATTGATACTAGCAAAACTTAGATTTGATCTAGTGTAAAATGATTAAACGATAACGGAACAGAACCATTTGATTTAACATTAATCTCGTCTACACTTAACATCAATTACAACATTTTAACTTTCATAAAAATTGGGATAATTAATTTTTAGTAAATTGCATCATATATCCAAATTTTGTTAAAAGCACTTGTAGTTTTTGTTTTTCATTTTCAGATAATGGAATACGAAATTTCAAAGTTTTTTCAATATCTGCAAGAAACTTTTTTTGAATATATGATAGAAATGGAGTTTTTGTAGTAATTGTACTATCTCCAATTGCTTTGGAATAAAAAAAGGAACAAAAAATATTCCCAATTAAATTATCTCTTGTTCCTTATCATTTGTTTGTTTGATTATTTTATTATCTATTGTATGACAAATCATTTCTCAATAAAACCTCGTTTTGAATCTTGAACCCAATCAAATTGAGAACAAATACATTTTGTACATCTTCCAACAATTCCATATTCATCAAATCCTTCATGGAAAATATTTTCATGACCGCATTGACAAAATTTTATTTCAAAAATTTTTAGCATTCTATGATCACATTTAGGGCAAAAAATTATTCTTGCTTTTATTGGAACCATCCACATTAATCCACATGCTAAGCATTCAGTAGATTCTGCAACTATCATGCTGAAATCCAACTCCATTCAAAGTCCAAATCTAGTGCCTGTCGTGCGTAAATTATTGACATGGTTGAATCCCGTGGATGATTAAACTCCTTTCTAGCACGTTGTCTTGAATCTACAACATGTATCCCTTCAATTTCTGCCAAATCTTTTCTAGTAATACTTGTAAAATCATCAATCAACCAATTTACTTTATGTTCAGACTTGTATGGAATAATAAATTGTGTTTCGGTGTTATTAGATTTTTCAGAATTACTGACTCTGAATTCCAACATATCAATAAATTCTTGAATCTTTGTTGTTTTGTCTATAGTAATTGCATCTGTTTCTTCACCATGTTCATCTATTTTTGATTCATGAATTTTGAGGGGTTTTGTTTCATTACTAGTTGTTCTACATCCAATAAAGTTGGATGATGTCACTCCATCATATCTTGCACCATTCTCATCATAACCTCCATCTTGAATTAGTTTGACTTGGTTTGCACCATAACCTAAATCCCCTACTCCAATATCACATGAAAATTGTTTGAATAAATCACAAATGTATCTTGCCTGCATCATTTGGTTTTCAGCAGGACGTTTTTCAACAAATGCCAAATGATATCTTTTTGGTAGTGATTTAGATATGGACCATTCAATGAGAATTGAAATTACAGTATTTGATGAAGATATTCCTGAACCAAAATCAACACCCATTCCAATTCTAATTTTTTCACTAAAGGTTTGTTTTAATTCAGATATTTCATCAGGTGTTAACAAATCATAATTTCGATATGGATTCATGCATGCAAGAACCATTTCACGAGTTACAGGTCTGCGTTGTGCTTTGTAGAATGAGCCTAAAACATGAGTCTGATAAAGACTGTTGGGATAATTATTTTCCTTCCATTGTATGGAATAGCTTGGATCAACTTCATATTTTTCAATAGCATCTTTAATGGTTAATGGAATTGTAGGGAAATGGATTTGAGGTAAATGATATCCATGAAACAAATCATTTTCAGGGTTTTTTGAAATCCATTTTCCTTTTAGTACATCTTTAAGATAATCATCGATTTCAAGCCCAATTCCAGATGTGAATCTTAGTTTTTCACGCCAAACTGGGTCATCGTATTCCCAACTTCTTTGATCTGTTTGAAGCCATAATCTTTCTTCTTCAGAACCGCCTTCACCACCAATTCCTACCATCTTTAGTTTTCCTTTAGTTGCAGACATTGATTCAAGTAGTTTTGGAAGAAATTCTAATTCATGATATTGAATTTCGTCTAGTAAAACTTCAGAAGGGGATTTGCCTTCCACATGAACATATCCCCCATTATCAGTTGTTAGATAGATACGTGAATTGTTTTGAAATCCTATCTCTGAAATTTTACCAATTCCACCACCTCTAACAAATAATTTTAACAACGGATTTTGTTCTAGTGTTCCAATACGAAATTTTTGATTAGAAAACCCACTAAGACTCAGTTCATCATGCGTTACATAAACAAGAGTAACCCCCTGATTAGTGGTAGCAGAATGTGCTAATACATCAGTTAACCATGTTGATTTGAATACTTGTCTTCCTGCAAGAACAAAAATTCTATTACAATCATCAGAATAGATATTTTTCCAGAAAGGAAATGCTAGAAAAGATCTTTTATTTCCTTCAACAATAGGTCTTGCTTTTTCAATCCATTCTAGAATATTTTTTGGTAATATTGGTAGATTGGGTTCAGATGAAACTAACTGTGATGCTTTTTTACGAAACATTATTTGTCCCCTTTACAAGTTTGTTTGAAAGTGATGCAACAATAGGATTTGAATCATAAAGTTCCTCAAGAATTTTAATATTTTGAGGAATCTGATCTAGTGCTTTTAGTTCTTCTTTGCTACCTTTTTGTTCCTTTGAGATTTCCCAGAGTCTTACATTTACAGATTTTATCGTATCAATTGCATCAATGTATGATGCTGCATATTCATGATATGCAATGTAATCTAGTCGATCATTAGTTGATTCTCGTAGATGTCTTTTGATCCTACGAAATTTTGACTCACTCATTTTGAATCCCCTTGATTCTAAAAAATTGAGGGATTCATTAGCAGTTAAACGTCTAATCACACAATCTTGAACTGCATTTAGAATTTCAGTTCCTTTTCCCCAACCTTTAGTAGGCATAATTTTCAACTCCTGTCAAATGTTGTGGGTAAACTAAACGTAAAACGATCATTTTGTATCCTCCAATGTATCATTACCATAATTACCATCAGTACCAAGTGGTAAATCAGGCGTGGATTTGGTCAAATATGGTATGGGCAGTGTGTTTTTGACTAGTTTGCCTCGACCATTATCGCTACCAATAACATCTTGAATTCGTTTCTGAATATCTTCTGGGACTGATGGTCGTGGTGGTAAGGATGAATTTTCATCATAATGTGCAATGCTGTTTTTAGTTTTATTGATATAGATGATTTGTCTGTTTTTAGGATGTCGTCTATCTCGTTTTGTGTATTGCCTAATTTCAATCTCCAATCCAATTGTTCTGAAATTGGATTTTAATTGAGTAATATGTGATCGAATTTTGTTTGATGATTTTGGAAAACGAATATGTTTTGAATTAATATCGATACATTCTGATTCTGCAAGAGTTTTGACAGTATTGAAGAATCCTTGAACAGTGTCTTCATAATGATCTTTGTCTTTTAACATTTCTTCGACAATAGAAATTATTGGATATGATTCATTTGTTTCAAATGAATGAAGTTTTATTTTATCTTTATAATGATTGATAAATGATAATGGTTCATACCCCAAAGTTCTCGAAATACATTCACCCCACATTGCAAAATCTGCCAATCTAGGGAGTAAGTGGATTTCTATTTTAACTGAATTGTGAATTTTCATTGCATCGGACAATGTTTGAAATATTTGTCCAAGAACAGATGGAAGTAAATTATTAAATTTTTTGTTGAATTCTTCTTCGGTAATTCTTTCATCTTCTGAAACTTTATCTGTAACGTAAGTAACGTTTCTATCTACAAGATCAGGAAATTCAAAATTTGGAGATATGCCATTAAGAATTATTTTACGTTTGTATTCATAAATAATTTCATCAGAATCAGTATACAATTTTCGTTTTGCATTACCATCACCAGTTATTGCTTTACATAAAAAATCCGACATTATGTGGTTTATGTTTGATACGTTATCTAAACAAACACAGTATCTACTTTGAAATGACAAACTCAAATTTTCAATGTTTTTGGATAATGCAATAGTTTGTGAACCTGATGGATCAACTATTTGTTTGATTGATTTTGATATTGTTGATTTGATACTACCATGTTCTCCTATGATGGACATTATTGGTATTGGAAAACCTTCCAAAAACATCGAAACTAAATGAATCTTGAAGAGTTGGCGATATTCCAAAGGAATCCTGAGAAGGATAATTAGTTCATTAAGCGAATTTTTTTCATCAAAAACAGGCATGATTTGCTCTTTTTGATTCTGTGTTCGAACAAAAATAGGAGTAGAAAGATCCAGAGTTACAATTCCTACTTCATCCTTTGAAATTTTAACTATCTTCCCATCAATGGTTGAAAGATCATAGTATAGTGTATCATTCACCATTGCAATTCTAGTAAATATTGTCTCTCTAGGTGTATCATTGTGAATCGCCTCTGCCTGTATCAAAAGTAATGCAGTTGCATATGCTTCTTGAGTATGATTATTTCCAGTTTGCTCAAAATATGAATAACGAAGCCATGATTTTGTTTTGGGACTTGAGAGATCAAGTGCTTCAATATGATCTTTATTTTCAATTAATGCAAATATTTGATTATAATCATTTTTTGATACAATGCATTTTTTAATTTTTGATTTGATAAAGTGATATATTTTAATTGATATGTTTTCATCTTTTTCTGATTTTTTTAATTCAAATGAAGTTTTTAATAACTCATGTCGTAAAAATTTACAATGATTTAGTTGTTCACTTACAACATCATGTCCACAAGTATCACAAAACATAATTTCTAAAGCCATTTAATTACCTCTATTTTCTAATTTGTCGATTTTTGAAAGAATCTTTGGAATCAAGTTTTTTAACCCTTCAACAGTATCTTTTAAATCTAAAATTTGTTTTTGTAGTGATTGCCTATAATTTTTGAATTCATCACATGTATGTCTAAATGAACCTAGAGAATCATTGAAGGCTCTACTTTTTCCATCAAAATACAACCAATGAATTTGATTTTTACAATAAAAACATGGTTTAATCATAATGTTTCCTCCTTTAACAAAAATTCATGATCTTCATTTTTTCTACATTTAGAACAAAGTTCAACAACATAGTTACCTGTACTTCCACCGTCAAAAATCATTCTGAACTTTTTTTGTTTCTTACAATAACATTCAAACAAAACTTTTTCTAATTTCATTTTCTATTCTCCAATTTTTGGATTAATTCAAAAATGATATCATCAAAACTTTGTCCAAATTTTCCATACGATGATAGAATTGATTTTGTATTTTTCTTGATTGAAATCGTTGATGATTTTGATTTTATGTTTTTTGTATGCATTACAAATGTCATGGTAACCAATCATTAAAATGGTGTAGATGTCTACACTATAGTGTAAATGCCCCTGATGAAAGTTGGAAAACAGAAAGATACTAACTATTGGATTAAGGAATGTTTGTTTTCAGGCGAGAAGAAATTGGGAGATATTAGAAAATATCTAAAAGGAAAAGAAATCATTTATGCAAACACTAAGGGATTATCACTAAGACTAAACAATCTCATAGAAAAAGGTATTATTGGTAAACACAGATCAAAAGAAAACGCATATCCTACATACTATATCCAGAAAAAAGAGTTAGAAAAAACCTCTTTTCAAGCACATGTTTTTGCAAATCATGCAAGTAGAAAATTATTGTTAAATCCAACAAAATCTATGAAAGGCAGTTCAATAGAAGAAGAATTTGTAAAAAAAATGATTACAGATTGTGGTTTTTATGTAATGTATTCAATGCTGCAGGGTTGGAAAAAATCTCTTGCAGTCAAACAGCCAAATCGTCAAAGAATTGAGTTTGAGGATTGGACACATAATGTTTTTCCAATGCCATATTTTCCAACTTTTTTCCATAGGCAGATTTCAAAAATGATAGATCCTGATGATAAATTACAACTAAGTAAATCAACTACATCATATTCTGAATTGAGAAAACAACAATTAGAAATCATTGAATTAGAACTTGACAAATTGTTTCCAGAGGAAATGAAATTGTGTAATTTTGAACTTGAAAAATTAGATGAAACCTCTCAAAAAGTATTTGAAGATATTATTGAATTTGAGAATGAGAATTAATTTAGTTTTGTTTTTTTCGAAGTTTTTCAGTTCTTTCTTGTCTTTTTTTAACCATTACAAGATCTTGTTTTATTTCAAGAATAGTTTGTTTTAGATTATTTTTTTCTTCTTTGTCTTTTTCTTCCTTAGCTAATGCAGTTTCCAAGTCAAGTGGTTTTCCACATTTAGAGCAAATTGTAGAATCATACGAGTTTGGTAATTCACAGATATGACAAATTTTTGGAATATTTACAGTTGGACTATCCTTACTAGTAGACATTCCATAGTGTTTGAGCATTGCATCTTCTACATCTGAGTTCATCATGTGCTCGTATCTTCCTGGCATTTTGGAGCCTGATGACCATCCATACCTCTTTTTTTGCAGTGATTCGGTAAGAAACATCCCAGTCTTTGTAGCACCTGTGTGACGGAATAGATTGGGCCATACTCTCTTGTGGATTTGAGCAACATCGCAAATTCTCTGTAGCCTCTTTCTCATGGCTGCATATGACCACGATTCTCCATACTTTCTATCACTCATTGCGATCCATAATGGTGCTTCAGGATTAGATTTGTTTGGATGTTTATCAAAGTATGATGCCAAGTCTGGTACACATTCAATTACTCTTACAGGTCTTGGACCAGTCTTCCCATCAACTACAATTACTGCACCTTTATCATCAAACTTTACATGTTTTATCTGGCGACTCAAAATCTCTCCAGGTCTGCAAGCTAAATCTGAAAAGGTGTGTACAAATGCCCTATCTCTAAGACTCTCTCCACATGCTTTGAGTAATGCATTTTTTTCAACATCTGTGATTAGCATATCTGCTGTAAGATTCTCTTTTGGTTTTTTGGTTCTAATCCAAATGGTTTCTGTTGGATCCCCTACTGACTTTTGGTCCCTTGAATCAAACTTTAACCATCTGTAAAAATTTTTGAGAATTTTCTTATGATCAGATGTTGTGTTTGTTTCTTGTCCATCTCTACTGAATTTCTTGTTAAAATCATACACTAATTGTTCAATGTCTTCTTTGTTTGTCTCATCCCAATTTTTCTTTAGCATTCTTGAAAGACTGAGTATTGTAGATAGTATCTTTGAGCGTCTGGCATCAGAGAGTGATTCATTTACTAAAACCCTATCAAACTTTTTGATTAGCAGAACATTGTTTTGACTCAAATCTTTTTTCATTAATTCAAATGTACGGAAAATAATTTTGTCATAATTGTATAATCTGATTTTGTTTTGTTTAGATCCTGAAATTTGCTGTTTTGACATCTAGTATATAATAGAACAAGGGGAGTATTAAACCAGAATGATAATGCTCCCATCGGGATTTGAACCCGAGTCTTTGGCTTGAGAAGCCAAAATGCTTAACCGGACTACACTATAGGAGCTTGCTGAAAAATTAATTCAATCTCAATTTAAAGGAAATGTTTTGACTTT
>Ga0209992_10001188_pt1 | contig 29011 bp, 28 predicted proteins | sample 2SBtaG_2_FD_182564 | JGI IMG/M metagenome (GOLD analysis project Ga0209992, IMG submission 182564) | Deep subsurface microbial communities from Kolumbo volcano to uncover new lineages of life (NeLLi) - 2SBTROV12_ACTIVE470 metaG (SPAdes)... | ecosystem: Environmental > Aquatic > Marine >... | reverse complement strand
GCAATACCAACTCCGCACTACGCTTAGTCGCGCCCATGGTATTAGTCGGGCGCACCGCTTTGTCGATAGAGATTAATACAAAAGTCTCAACGCCAGATTCGATCGCAACTTGCGCACAACTTACTAATGATTAAATTTAAACCTACCAGATGAAATATACTTATAAACAATCGTATAAATTGCCATGAATACAAACGCCCAAATAATCAGCATGGTTTGATCATCATACCAAATAACAGCCGGGATGATGCCCACCAAGGAGAGTGCCCACAGAAATGGCGATGTCACGCTATTGCATATGGTTTTATTATGTTTAAATCGATCACAAGAAACAACCCTTCTATAAATCAAAGAGTGTAGATGATTAGCATCTGGCTGACTCGCATCAGTTTTATGAACAGTCTTTCTTCGATAAATACTAAACAGAACCTCATACATTGGGTAGATAAAAATTAACAACACAAACCAATTCGATAACTCTGCATGGCGATCTACCAACCACAAGCCAATACCAGCTAATATAAACCCAACAAAATACGCCCCACCATCGCCCATAAATATCTTGCCGAATGGAAAGTTTAGAATAAAAAACCCAAAAAGAGAGGAAGATAGCAACAGACTCAACTGCAGAATAAGATCATCCCCAAGCGTATAAGCGACAAATGACAAAGCCAATGAAGCTAATATTGCATATCCAGCCATTAGCCCATTAAAACCATCAATAATATTAAGTGAGTTTATCGCCCCACCCACAACCAACAATGTAAACAACAACCCTATTAGCCAATAGCTCGACAGAAAACCATCAACCCACTCAAACCCTAAAGAGAAAACACCCAGATTCATAAAAACAGCCAATATAAAAATAGAGACAAATGCAAATAACAATCTTAACAAGGGCGATACGCGCGCAGTCAAATCCTCATAAACACCACCAGCAAACACCGGAATCGAAGCTAGCCACAATATCCACAAGCCAGAAGATTGCTCATCAAGCAACCACAAGCCAACAGCAAACCCTAAAAAAACCGGAATACCGCCAATGCTAGGGGTGTGATCAATATGAAACTTTTGCACACCTTGTAAATCACCCTTGCGTATCAGCCAATCAATCTTATTTGCAAAATGCATAATTAACCAGCCAATGATCAAGCTAGTTAATAACGGTAGTAGGATTAAATCAAAGTTAGGCATATTATAGGGAATTTAGATAATCTAGATTTTTACTTATTTAACGCCTTACCAGTTGCATTATTTTTGACACATTTTTATAAAATAATGAAAAAAAAGGATTATTTATTTTATTCTTCCTCATTGCGCGCAAATCTTCCTTAGATTTATCTAGTATGTTTTTAATACTACGATTACTCTCCCCCCCTAATCTCATCTTATAAATCACTTGAGGAAGGTACTTAACAGCTATATTATCTTTCAAAATTCTCAGCATAAAATCATAATCTCCGGAAATTTTGAAGCTTGGGTCAAAAGCACCATATTTTTGATACACTTCACAACGTAAGAATAGCGTTGGATGAGGTGGCATCCAACCTTTACTTAAAAGAGAGGGTGAAAAATTACAACTTTTCCAATATCTAAAAACTTTATTCACGTCTGCTTTATCTGTATAAACTAAATCGCCATATACACCTTGAGTGTTATTATCAAAACAATCCACAATATCAGAAATTACAGTCTCATTTGCATATACATCATCGGAATGCAAAAAAGCTATTACATTACCAGTTGCTAACGAAACACTCTTATTTAATCCATCATAAATACCTTTATCTGGCTCACTAACAATCTTTGAAATCTTGTCACTATAGTTTTGTATTATTTCAAACGTACCATCTGTACTAGCACCGTCTATTACAATATATTCTATGTTTTTATATGTTTGACTGAGTGCAGAATTTATTGCATCTCGTATAGTTTCTTTATTATTCCTTACTACTGTTATGATTGATACTTTCAAACCTCATTCTCCAAAATTTAGTGAAAATATTATATAGAAACTACTTTTTTGTCACTATTTTATTTAAAAATTCCAGATATTGATCTAAGCTATATTTATTTTTAGCCTCAACTTTGTTATATTTTTGTATCTTTCTTAGTTTTTCAATATCATTTAGCAAAATTTCAACACCTTTTACTAAACTATCGATAGATTTTGGATTAACCAACACTCCATTTTCTTCATTTACTACCTCTGGAAGATATTTATAGTTTGTAGTTACGATAGCATTTTCACACGCCATGGCCTCTATAATAGATACTGGAAATGCTTCAGATTTGTAATAACTTGGCAATATAAATATATCTGATTTTTGAAGTAACTCTACCTTCTCTCTTTTAAAAACTTTCCCTATATAATTTATACGATTATTTGAAAATATTTTCTGCTCGAATTTTTCTCTTACTTTATCTGTAGACATATATTTATCTGACATATATCCGCCTGCTATATTTAAATATATATTTTTATGTATTTTTGACAACACCTCAAAAGCATCTATAAGTTCAAATATCCCCTTACTACTTATAATATTTGACAAGTATACTAAATTTATTTTATTTTTTTCTTTTTCTGCAAGTCTTTCATTGCACTCATTATCATAAAAATTCGGCACGACCTCTACTCTCATATTTTTAAAGTCTCTGAACTGCAACTTCATAACATCAAGAAGTACTATAGAGGTATCTACTTTCTCATAGCTTTTAAACAGTATCTTTTGATACCACTTAGGGCTAGCATGTAAAAACTCATAAAAGTCCGATCCATGAAGGTGGTTGATTATCCTTATGCCTTTTAAATTAGCAAAATTTATAAGCACTATATCTTTGATACTCCCCAACATACTTCGACTACATGTGAAGTACACCACATCATACTTATCAAACAACACCTTGCTAGCAATAGAGAAGATTATTAAAGAAGTCCTGATTATCTTTTCTGCTCTTGATTTATCTTCAAGGTTAGTATTTACTACTGTCGATTTATCACCATCTATATTTTCTAGAAACCTTGTAAAGGCCAATGATTGACCATGCACTGGCGGTAAAAGTGGACCTACTAAAAAAATCATAAAACCTTGTTATAAGTAACCTTGCAATCATTTCCAACGTCTGTTAAAAATAGAGTCACTGTTATTTAAAAATAACCTTAAGTGGCTTTCTTAAAGGAATGCCGACAATCACAAAAGGGTTATGAGGTCGTTCATTGTTATATATCCACATTCATTGGATTGCCAAATTTGCGCATGTTAAATTGAATATCATCAAGGCGAGCAGTCTATTTTTTGTAAAAGGGTGTATTTTAAGGATGTTTTTGTATTAATAATAAACGTATTTCGCTAATAATTGATATTAAAACTAACTTTTCACTATCCGTAATCATGATGTTTTAATTAAAAATAATCGAACATATTTTAAAATAAAATTCAACAACATTATTCCAAATATAAGAGTTAGTGTCATTTTAATACCGCCAATTAAAGATCCCCTAACAACATATAGACCCAAAAAAACATAAGAGATTCCATAGAAGACAGATGCCATGATTAGTGAATTACATCGAGTCAAAACTTGGGCTGAAAAAACATATAAAAACATTGAATACATATAGGACGCTATAAACACAAAAATTGGATAAACGGCTAATGAAGCAAAATGACCCACAATATACCAGGTTCCAAAAGGGGTTACATTATATTTTTTTGCAAAGTTAACAGTCTCTAAATATGCGTACTTTTCAGCCCATAAGTCATATGGAATCATCATAATTAGCATATCGGATAACATTCCAAAAAAAGATAGATAATTAGCTTGGTTATTCTCACTCACAATTGCCAATAAATTATATGTTGTAAGTTTAGTTTCTGCAAAAAATGCAGAAATCAATGAATTGACCATATCCATAAAATTAACACCTAACAAAACACTTATCACCTCAGATTTTTGATGCCTAAATAAAAAGCTAATATTTAGTAAAATTAATAAAAATATAGAAAGAACCAGGAAGAAAAAAAAGTATTTTTTATATCGAACAAAGCTCAAGGTGGTGTTTTTATAAATATGGATAAAAATCGCAATACTAATAAATGACACCAGAAGTGACCAGAATAAAACCTGTCTACGCCTAAATAATTAAACAGAATAATGGAAAGTAACATAAAAACTACAAACTGAGATCTGCCTTTCTTTAAGTAAATAGATTTATAAATAAAATTTATAACAATCACAGTAAATAACAAATAATATACAAAAAATACTTTTGACATGCCTTCTAAGGTGTACTCATTGCTAATTCGATCCCAATTTAAGGTTGTTAACAATAATACAAATACAAACAATAATAATGCCTTGGTGATTTTCGACATTATAAAATAATCATAAGTCAATATACTTGATTTGCCATATTGACTCATGGTTATTTTATGAAAATTAAAAGCATGTAAAGTTAAATTAACTAACAACCCAAGTTGAAAAAAAACCACATAGTTTAATGCTTGAATATTTATTGTGTAATCTTGAAGATGAAATGCAATATTATCATTTAAACCTGAAGCTACATCATTTGAATTTACTACAAAAAAATTAAAAAACTGCCCGAAATAGTAAAGTGACAAGAATACCAGCATTCCAACCCTTATATCTATCCACCTACCAGACAAAGATAAAATAATGCTAATAATAAAATTTATAGAAAAAATGTACGTTGCTAAATCGTGGAAAGCCAAGGTTATTATTAATGCAAAAAAACAATACAGCAATATTGTAATTTTGAAGAAATTTATATCACTCAAACCATTTACCAAAATTTTCTCTCTAGCATTATTATGAATCTCGTCAAAACCATCACAACTTAATAACCTTATAAAAGGTTACGAACAAGGTTTTAGCCCCACAAAACCTCATCAAAAACAATCTAAAGCGGGCTGAAATCGATTTATTAGGGTTTTTCTTGCTTTGATCTAGTGCTGATGATTATGTGCGAATTGCCTTTTTTTATTTTGTGCCATTATTTTACTATCTACACCCCCAGACAAATGAGATTTATGAAGTATGTGTACCACTCTGCTTGCGCCCCCCAATCGTGTCATAAGAATCAATGATTAATATTTTCATTTTATTAGTCTTCTGCCAAAAAACATCCTACTAATTTTATTAATAACTCTAACAACAATATTCTTATTCTGTTTTCTAAGATAGTTTTGAATTTGAGCAACCATGTTGCTATTTTCGTCAATAACAATATTGAAATTGATTACGGACTTATTATTTAATACTTTATTATCCTGATAACTGTCATCATTGCAATGAATTCCGCCACCATCAAAACCAATATTCTTAACAAAACTATGTACAGGATTTAAACAAAGCCCGTTTTTTTTAAAAATTGTGGCGTACCAATAAATTGCCCAAGTGTTTATTATTCTTCTTTTATTTAAAATCACTTGTTGCCACCAATTGTTTGCACCATCCAAATTAAATCTATCGATATCGGTTTTAGAAAAATCTCCAACAAGTTTATCAGTATTTTTTTCAAAAAAATTCCAATTATCTGACCAGGTTGCCCATCCCCAGCAGTTCATTGATCGATATAAATAAACATCACAATTACTGTTAAATGTCGCCGGGTAATTCCAGCCACTAATGTGCCAAACCTTTTCTTCATTTTGATAAAACTCTAACGCTTCATTCATAAAACTTAGAAAATATGGACTGGTAACAATATCATCTTCTAAAACAATAATTCTCCCGTATTTATTAATAATAGATGTAACACCTTCAATAATAGAATCGGCCAAACCCCAGTTTTTATCTCTTTCAATAATGGTTACCTTTTTAAAGCCACTTATTGTTTCAATATACTTCCGAACCTGCATTACCTTGTTGACTGTCTTACTACTCTTGGCGCCATCTGCGTATATAAACAATTCACTTTCTGAGGAAAGTTCATTTTTTTGCAAGGCCTCGATAGTTTGGCGTGTATGCCATGGACGATTGTAAACAAAAAGGACTATTGGAGATATTTTCATTCTATATTTTTTCTTCGATAAAAATTACAGTGTTAACTGCTTTAGCATAAACAATATAGTTTTGTTTTTTTAAAAATTTATATCTCTCATTATTTTTAATACTAGAGAGGCTACTTTCAAGTAGCTCTATTAGAATCACTTTCGGTCTATATTTTTCAAAGTTGTTTGACTTTAGCACTTCAAAATCCCAGCCCTCTACATCAATAGATAAAAAATCTATCTCTTGGTTTTCTGGTAAATTATTGTCTAATATCTCTTCCAAAGTACATGTTTCAATATCACGGGTAAATTCTATAAAATAACCATCCTTGCCATTTCTTTCTTCAGATAATTCTTTGGAAAAACCATTAAGGGCTGGCTCATTGAAACCATAATATGTCAGAATTTGTTTTTTTTTTGAGATTGGTTTTTCAATATTTATATCTCTTGGTCGAGACCTGTTGAATCGTTTCATACTATTTGGCATAGCATCAACATTTATTCCATTCCAGCCCTTTTTGTAAAAAAGGTAAGTATTAGAAAACCTTTTGGGATGATGAGCACCAACATCAACATAAAAGCCATCATTTTGTTTTCCAAAAAATCTTTGCAAAATCATATCTTCGCCCTCTTGAGAGTATGACTTTTGAGCATAGCCATCAAAATAATAACCATAAAAATCAGCTATTTTTCTTATAAAGCGTTTTGGTAACAACAGTTTTAGAATTTCTTTTATCATATAGCGCCCTGTATAAAATGCAAATATCAAGCAAGCAATCTATTTATTTATAAAAATAAAATGAGGAATGCTGTCGATCCACTGATGATATTTATTAGAAACACCCTCCAACCGTTGATATACATCACTATTATTTATTAAGCATTTCATCTTTTTTCTATAATCATTGCCCTCCTCATCAAGAGTTAAGTTTTTATTGCTTCTGTCATCTGCCCAACCAAAACGCTTATAAATAGCAAGATCCCTGCCTGAACGTAACAACGTCCTTGGCACTTTTTGCCTTTTCATTTCTTTATCAATATCCTTTGACCACTTATTGCCAGTAAACTCAACAATCGATTCAATCCATTCTTTAGGTGATAAAACAAATTTTTCAAAAGGTATTAACATAAAACTCGAATTATTGATCTCAAGATCTTCCAAATCAAGCGAAAAATAAAAATCAAACATTCTTTCTAAATAAGATACAACAATAGTAATATTATCTGCATCAGATAGATTATCAAACACTTCTTTTGAGCTATAATATTCTAAATAAGTTGCATCAATTTCACCTTCCTTCACTCTAACAGTGAAATCTTTTTCTGAGCAGCCTTTTATTACAGACTCTTGCAATATTAACAATTGATGAAACATAAACATTGGATCTCTAACAATTTCAATAAACAAAAGCCTTTCTTGTAGCGCACTTGTTAGCGTGGGAACAAAGGGCATTAGATGACATGTTGTTAACGACAATATAGGTTTTACATCTTTAATTTTTTCAGGAATAGCATTATCACCCTTCTGGAAAAGTCTTTTTACATAAGTCCATTTTGATTTATGACTCATTGCACTAGATAGATCTGTAAATCTAAAATTCACACTACGAGACATCATTTGATTATAAATTGAATGATCAACATGCATCTTTATAAATTCAACATAGGCCTCTTCTGACATTTGATCAGAATACAAAAAACTTGAGCACCACTCAATCTCATAAGCAAACGACATCAGTTCAACATTCTTTATAGAAGATACAATTGGAGAAAATAGCGTCTTGCCTGATGCGTTAAACCCGTTCACCATTATTATTTTATTAGTAAACGATTTAGATTTACGTACAACCCTATTATCTAAATTATTATTTTCTGAATCTGTAAATTTATAATATTTCATACTTTTTTTAACTTAATTGAGTTTACTAGTCTTTTAATTTTCCCAAGGTGCATTCGCATTGTAATTATTAAACTTGCAACTCTCTTACCTTTGTAATAAAAATAATTACTTTGTCGTTGCTCTAGATACTTATATTCTCGGTTTCCAAAATTACTAAAATAATAACCCCATGCTAATGCATGATCAAAATTCTTAACAATCAGTGTTGAATTAAGTAGCCCTATTAACTCTTCATAAGAGTTTGGCTTATAAAAACAATCAAGGTCTTCAAACATGTTATTACCAAGAAATATTGCTGACTTTCCATAAAGGCATGATTCAACTGAAACAGAAGTACCAAACCCAACACAAACATCACAAGAATTTATCAAGTCATAGGTATTAAAATTAGAATCTGGTGAAATATGCTGTACATTGTTAATTTGATTACCACGTTCGATAATGTCTGCTAATTTATCACGCTCATTGCCTTTTAAGTGCCTAGAATTTGGATGCCAGCGAATTCGTAATTCTGCATTGGGTATACGATGTAAGTTTTCTTGAAGAAAACTTACACCTTCATAAAAATTTTTACAAAAATTATCTGGATTATCGTAGCCAGGAACGCCTGCAAATTCTGAATAAGTACCTGTAAAAACACCAATAATATTTTTACCTTCTTTCTTATCAATATGAGACAATGCAGTTTTATCAAAATTTTGCGAGAATTGATAATAACCTAGATAGTTCATCTTTCCAGCGCCTCCATCACCACTAGCGTGACTAAAGAAATTAACTGCATCTTTAACAACTAAAAACCGATCTACATTATTTTCAATCCTGCTAATAATTTCTTTTAATTCTTTTTTAGCTGCAGGTATATCGTGTACCGTCAAAGAATTATGCCTTGTTAAGAGACTATTGTATCTCCCACCTGATATGAACGTAGTGTATTCAATTTCTGAGTTCTTTGCAGCATATGCCAAAGGCCCATCGCATGATCTTCTTCCGTTCCAAACATAAACGCGTTCTATCTTATGATTCTTAATTAATTTCAACCCATATTCATATAGGTCAACAGCATTCTTTACTAGTCTATTGATCTTGTTTCTATACTTTATTACATCAAAAAAACTATCATTTAATTCTGAAGTAAGTGTTGAATAAACCATATTTCCAAATGGAACCGTATGTAATTCAAATTTTTTTAGTGAATCAATTGAACTAAATTCTTGAATTTCGTAAGTACTTTCTTTAATATCTAGTTCTATAAATTTTACTTCGCTACGCAATACTTTCGACTTGGTGTATTCAGTTTGAGATCGACATATTTTACAAATATATTCTTTATGTGATGGATTTGCTGGACATGTAACCAACGAACCAGCACACGACATAAACATAACCTCATTACCAAGCTTTTTCTCAGATAGAGCTATTTCTATCGATTCAGCATGATGCGAGGGCCAAGTGGCCACATGTGAAAACACTAATGATTTCATTTGTCGTTAAGCCTTTGTAAAATTGCTGAAGAAATATTGTTTAAACTTATGTTTTGATTTTTTTTACTAAAGAACATCCTTAAATGGTTAGCGTTAAGTGCTGCATTTATCAAATACTCGTGTGCATTACTGATAAAAACACATAGGTCAGTATGTACATTACTCACTGAAAGATTGCGTAAATTTAGCAACGCATCCTTTGCATCCTTAACAGAAGTAACAAAATAAGTGCTTTTGCAATCCGTATGCCAATTTTCACTAAATATTAAAGAAGGCTTGCCTAAAAGTAAACCTTCCCACGAAACTGAACCTGAAATTGTGGCTGTGCATTTACATCGTTGTATTAATTTGGACTGACTAACACTTAAAGGAATTATTTCCACATTCTCTATTTCATTTAGACGCTCATAATCTAAACAAGATCTAGCGTGAATGGACCTTACATCGTACTTCATTTGACGAGGATGCTCCTTTACCAAGAGCTTCCATCCACTTGGTAACGCATCTGCTAATGTGCGTATAGCCATGACTTGATCATCATAAACCAAACCTTCTGGCAGTGTTGTGCGCTCCGGCTGCAAGTGTAATGAAAAATATACAAACGGTTTATCCCACTCAATGCTTTTTGATGATAGCTTATCGTATAATTTAGTTCTATATCGTAATGCACTTACATATGCAAGATGTATTTTGACAAAATTCCATCTATTGACAAAACTCATACCCGCTAATGTTGTCTTTTGTTCAGAGATGTTGGTGGCAACACTATAATTATTTGGTGGCTTTCTTATAATAACACCTAGAAATCTCACCGTATTGTCTAAACCCATGCTCCTCAATACATCTAGGAATTTTGAGAAAATACTTAATTTCACCTTAGCATCTACAGGCCACATACCACTAACTTGACCTTTTGAAAAGGAAAGACTGTCAAGATCAGAGTAAAAATCATCTTTGGCAACAATATTTCTTAACGGGTTTGATAGCCCATTATAATCAAAACCCCAACTTCCTTTATTCGGCCTAAAATCTTCATCAATATAAACATAACCACGTATGCCGGTTTTACGCATAAAAATTACTTTTTTATTTAGCATCTTCGCAACAAAAAATAGACAAATATCCCAAGGTAAATGGGGTGTATTGTCAAATAACAAAGAATCAACTTTTCTATTATCCTTAAAAAAACTAACATAATATCCTGCCAAATCCCAAAAAAAATGTTGTACATAATGCACAGATTGAGGAGTTGGGCTTGTCCGATCAAAAGCAGAAGTAAAGAGAATTTGACACTCTTCTAATTGGACAGATTGACTCAAACTTATAGAAGAAACGGTTAACCCTTTAAAACAATTTGGCAAGTTTTCATGTCGATATAATTGGGTTGCATCCAGAAATTTAAGTTTATTAATTCTTCTTTGTTGATTAGGCTTTCTATGGGCCAATAAATGACTAAATTGCCCTGGCTTCAATTCACATAATTTTTCCGCAACATTCTCAAGATAAGAATCCGCCATAAAATCACAAATCAATGTTGACATAATTAAATACTATTTAGTTGCGATTGCTATCAACGTATCTGTTGTTAGAGAATTAACTCTAGACAACTTATATGATTGATCTAATTCAACATCCTCTAAATTCTTGTATCTATTATGACCATTAGGGGTACCATCAACAAACCACCCCAAGTGATTAGTAAAACCATACCTTTGATACCCAAAAACTTCAATCTTATTAAATCCTGCCTTCTTTAACAATACTTCCAATGATTCTCTAGTGTGTAAAACTAGGTGCTCACTCCAAAATGTAAAATTTCTAAATTTTGGTAAATTAACAGATTGAATTAAAAAATCTTTGGCATGTGGTACCTCTATAATTATTTTTCCTTCATTGGCTAATGAATTTCGAAATTCAATTAATGATTGTAATTGATATGGCAAGTGCTCTAACACATGAAACAATGTAATTAAATCAGGCTTGTTATCTATCTCTGAAACATTTTTATAAAAAGATGATCCAATAAAATTTTTCTTTAAAAACCCTAAACAATCATTATTAAGCTCAATACCAGTAATTTTTTGACATTTGTTTTTTACTAAATGCAAAAAACCTCCCCACTCACAACCATAATCAAGCACATGTGTTGCTGAATCAATATACTTTTCAAATTGTTTAAATCGACGACAATCGTCAGGATAATATTTATTCTTTAAAAAATAAGGGTCGTCAGGATTTCCGCTGGAATTATTCTCATAATACTCAATATTGGATTCATATCTTTCTAAAAATATTATTTTAGAATCTTCGTCCAGATATACAGGTATAGACTTATCTCTAGTCTTATCTGAAATCTTCTTAAGACAACCTTTATTAATCAAATTAAGGTTTAGTAATTCTGAATATATAGGATTTGATATTGCATTACTCATTTGTCATTCCTTTATTAAATTAGCTTTTTCAAGATCATCGGACCGTCCAATATCCATCCACTCTTCATGTGCTAAGTAAGCTTTTATTGATTTTCCATCTAATCGAAGATTTTCAAATAAATTTGGCATATCGCAATAGGTGTCTTTTTCAACATAGTCCACGACATCAGGATTTAGCACATATACTCCAGCATTAATATTAGATCTCACTACTGGCTTTTCTTCAAAACCAATAATATCTAACCCTTCAATTTGCACTACACCAAAAGGATTTTGCAGCTCGTATTGCCTAACTGCCATTGTGGCGACAGAGGAACTTTTGTAATGGAAATCTAATACATTGCCATAATTTATATCTGTAATTACATCGCCATTGGTGACTATAAAGGGCTCATCTGGACGATTCTTTAATAAACTTAAAGCACCAGACGTTCCTAATGGAGAAACTTCTTTAATATAAGTAATGTTCACACCCCATTGCTCACCTTTGCCGAAATACTCTTCGACTATATGACCAAGATAATGAATGGCAATAATAAATTCTTGAAAACCTTCCGCCTTCGCATTCATAATAATATGCTCCAAAATAGGTTTATTATGAACCAACAGCATAGGCTTAGGACAGTTTTCAGTGTAAGGCCTTAACCGAGTACCGAACCCACCAGCCATAATAATCATGGCATTTGATCTAGTTATTTTATTAGCCTCCAGGGCGTTCCAAACATGAAGTCCAACTATTTTTGATTTCTTGTCAACTATAGGCATTTGCAATATCTGATTGGCCTGCATAGTCTGTATAACTAACTCCAATGCCATGCCTTCAGGTGCCACCATAACATCGTGCCTCAAAATCTTGCCAACCCGATCCTCTAAATTAAAACCTTGCAATAATCCTCGACGTATATCACCGTCAGTAATAGCACCAATTAAACAACTGTCTGGTGCAACAACCAAGCATATTTGCAATTTAGAGTTATCTAGATTACGTATTGCATCGCCAATCGTCGCCTGTTCATCAATAAGCGTTTTTTTCCAATTTACTACACTTTTCATAATCTTCTTTTAATCATTGATACCAGCCATCTTTCATATCACCTTTAAGGGTCATTTTTTTTCTAATTAATGCTTTATTTAATTTTACTTTAGCCAATACCGCAGCCATTTTTTTTCCAGCCCCTCCCAAATAGTATGGATTAGTTGATAAGACACATTGGGACCGAAATTCTTCATTGTCAAAGCACTTTCTTATCGCATTAAATATTTCAATTGAATCATAACCTGCATCAATAACATTCCCAGCTCTGAGTCTTCCTAGCTGTCGTGAACCAATATTGACTGTCGGGCAGCCAAATGCTGGAGTTTCCTTTATGCCAGAAGATGAGTTTCCAACACAAGCTACTTTTAATGAAACGTCCTTTGCCAAAGCAAGAACACCATGATAAAGATACCTCCCTAATGATTTATGTACTTGTAGATTCTTTATTTCCTCTGATTTTATTTCATTAAGTTTATTAATAATTTTTTGTCCACCAGCATCATTATTTGGGTAAGTTAAGATCACTTGCACACCTTGCTTAGCTAATTTTTTCATTGCGATAAGTGATGGCAGCAACTGCTCTTCCGCCTGTTCAAACTCAGTCGTTATTGAATGCTGAGTGAATAATACAATAGGAAGGCTTAAATCTATTGACAATTTTTCTGACACTTCATTATGAGATGCGTAACAATCCTCAGATATAAGATCTATAGCCGGAAAGCCAACAGTATGCACACGCCAACTCTCCTCGCCCATACCTAATATTCTATTTGCAGCCTGCTGATTGGTTGTAAAATGAATATGTGAAAGTTTGCTCATAGCATGCCTAACAGAATCATCAAGCGCACCACCTTCTGTTAAGTCTCCACCCTCTATATGCGCAGTAGGAATATTCATTTGGGTAGATGCAATAACAGCTGAAAAACCTTCAAATCGATCGGCATAAACAACCATAATATCTGGATTAATTTTTTTAAGTGCTTCGCTAATTGACAGAATTCCAGAACCAATTGCTCGTGGTGTCGATATTTTAGAATCTTTACTTGTTTCTATCTTTATTTCATAATCAATATGAAAGCCATCATTCTTAATTTCTTCCAAAGTATTTCCAAAATTGTCATCAAGGTGCGCGCCAGAAACTAGCAACCTATACTCTAATTCTGGATGCTCATCGATAGCTTTCAATATAGGGTACTGCAGTCCGTACTCGGCCCTGTTTCCCGTAAAGACTGCTATTATTCGTTTCTTCATATATTTCCCCCACTTGCTGCTAATAATAAATATAAATTCTTCTCTAAATCTGTTGAAGGGCACCAATTAAATATTTTTTCTGTATTGGAAATATCAAGCACATTGATTGATGTTTTATTAGATTTACTTTGTGAAACAATCTTTTTATCTAAATGGTTATCGACCTTTAGAAAAGTGTTTATCAATTGATAAATAGATGTTGGAACCCCACTCCCAACATTTACAATACCTTTAAATTCAGATTGAACTATTATACTTAGTAATTTAGCAACATCAGTTGCCAAAATAAAGTCTCTAATTGGCGACACATCATGAACAACAATTTCATTGTTACTATGTAATTGTTTCATGATGTCAGACATGACATTGCTAGATGACATGCCTTTTCCATATACATTAGAAAGCCTTAATACTATTCCACCAGATTCCAATACAATTCTTTCGTTAGTAATTTTTGACTCACTATAAATATCTGCAGCATAAATTGGAGAATTAATTGTATATGGCACATCCTCTTTATCACCATATACAGTACCAGAAGATGCATAAATTACATTTCCATTAAATTTCTCTGTCAATATTTCTACAATATTAGAAGAATATTCAATATATCTTTTACCTATTTTATTGACCTTTTGACGATCTGACTCTTCTGCCAAATGAATTAACAAATCTGCACTTGGCGTTTCTCGATAATCTTGCACTTGCACTGCGCCATCAAAGTGCTGTCTAGTGACTGGAATGACCTGATGACCTGATTTGTTTAATTGTTTTATAATATGACCGGCTAAAAACCCAGAAGATCCTGTAATAGCTATTTTTAACATACAATCAATAATTAATATCTAAAATATCGAGATGGGTATCAAGTGCCACATCTCTAGAGGCGCTCTTTCCAAGAACACTTTCATAATCCTCTGCTGGAATAGCTCCCGTTCCAGGGCGCTTAACCCATAAATTTTCTTTTGTAAAAGTTTCACCTTCTTTAATAGGTAAAATTGATACTACAGTAGCAAACGCAAAATCCATCGTCACCTGCTCCTCTTTAGCCGCCTCTTTCTTCCCGCCCCGTTCAAGCTTTAGTATTCTACTTCCGTCAATAAGTTTTTTACACGCATCAACATCCATTGAACAAACAATATCGGGTCCATTTCTACTCATAGAATCAGTAAAGTGCCTCTCAAGAATAGAGGCGCCGAGCGCAACTGCGCCAAAACATGCAAGGTTGTCTGTAGTATGATCAGACAGTCCGATAATAGCATTTGGAAACTTCTCTTGAAGCTCTGACATAGCTCCCAACCTAACTAATCCTGGTGGCGTTGGGTATAAATTAGTAGTATGCAATAAAGCATATTCGATCTTGAATTCTTCAAATATTTTTACTGCTTTCGCAACACTTTCAATAGTATTCATACCTGTACTAAGAATTATGGGCTTCCCAAATGATGCTACATACTTTAAAAGCGGATAATTATTACATTCACCAGAGCCAATTTTGTATGCTGACACCCCCATTCTCTCAAGTCTATCAGCGGCAGCGCGTGAAAATGGGGTGCTAATAAAAATCATACCTTTTGATTCTACATATTCCTTTAGCTTAACTTCATCGTCTTCATTAAGCGCACATTCAGCCATAATCTCATAGATTGAATTTTCAGTATTGCCAGGAATGACTTCTTTTGCAGCCCGACTCATTTCATCATCTACAACATGTGTTTGGTGCTTGATGATCTCGGCGCCTGCTGCATAGGCAGCATCAACTAATATAAATGCTTCCTTAATATCTCCACCATGATTAATGCCAATCTCTGCTATAACTAAAGGGTCGTAATCCAAGCCAATTTTTCGACCTGCTATGTTTATTTCATTCATATTTTTATTATAGTTTATTTAAACAGTATTCTGCATACTGCCAGTCATGCTCAGTATCAATATCCAACGATTCTATGCTGGAGTCAATTACTAATGGCAGCGTACCTTCAGTAAAGAAGGATTTTTCCTGCCTTAGAGCATTAGGTGAAATTAAATAAAAAGAGCCATTAACAACATATGCTGACTCTAAATCTTGTGAACGAGTATTTAGTCCGTGATCACTCAAAAAAGGACTTAGCATATTATTCTCAATTGTAAAGGTCCATTTTGGGTGTGCATGTGTGGGAGAAACACCAAGGACCGAGTTACAATCATGCACTGAAAACAACTTGATACCTTTTTTTATTTTCTCTATCCTTCTAAAAGGCGATGTTGGTTGTAATAATAAAAGACCATCAACCACACCATGTTTAGACTCATACCAATCAAGCGCATGCAGTGCCGCATCTACAGAGCTTGAATTATCTGCTGAAAGCCCCCTGGGGCGAAGCCAAGGTACATACGCCCCAAGTCTCTTAGCTACGTCCTGAATCTTAGGATCGTCAGTCGATACTAAAATATCGCAAACTTCAGGTATTAATTTACTTGCATCTATACTCCAACCAATTAATGGCTTCCCTCCCAAAAGTCGAATATTTTTTCCAGGAAGACGTTTAGAGCCTCCTCTCGCTAGAATTAAAGCTAAAATCCTCATAATAACATAAAATTTTTTAAAATATTCAAGCCAACTTTTCCACTTTTTTCTGGATGAAATTGACATCCTATTATGCTGTCTTTTACAATTATTGCAGGAATACGCTTTCCACTGCAAATATAATCTGCAAATATATGGTCATTATTTAATGGCCTTGCCACAAACGAATGAACAAAATAAACTGCATCATTTACTCTTTGGTTGCTTAACAATGATTTTTTCCAGTCTTGTTTAGAGATGCTTGGCACTAACTCATGCCAATTAATCTGTGGGACTTTTATTGGATTATGGTCATTTTTTCCTATAGGAAATTTTTCTACACGACCAGGTATCAACCCAAGACCTTGTGTCACCCCAAACTCGTCACTCTCATCAAGTAGCATTTGCATGCCCAAACAAATACCAAGCAACGGCACCCCTTGATTTGCAACTTTAACAATAGCATCAACTAATTCCAAATTATGAAGTGACTGCATAGCTTTTTCAAACGCGCCAACGCCTGGTAACACCAAATATTTCGCCTGTTCTATCACTTGAACATTTGAAGTAACAATGGCGTGAATACCTATCTGCTCAAAACCTTGTTGTACGCTCAAGATATTGCCAATGCCGTAATCAATAATTACAACTTCATTCTTAATCATAGTTGCGCACTATTATTCCAGAGGTGGTAGATTTTTTTCTAATTTCATCGAAATTTAGTCTGTTGTAATGCAAAATATCTGCCATTGCAATTGCATCAGCATCGGCACTGTATACTGCATTGTACAGATCTTGATACTTTCCCATGCCACCACTAGCGATTACTGGTATTGATACCGAGTCAGTAGCTGCTTTAATTAAATCTAAATCAAAACCTTTTCGTGTACCTTCGCAATCTACAGATGTTAATAGAATTTCTCCAGCACCTAAATACTCGCCTTTGATTAGCCACTCTATTACGTCAATACCAGCACTTTCTCTACCATTGTCTGTATAAACTTCCCACCGATTATTTTCAATCTTTTTTGCCTCAACTGAGAGTACCATTGCTTGACTGCCTAATGCACCCGATATCTCTGAAATAAGCTCAGGCCGAGCAACTGCTGCTGTATTAACAGCCACTTTATCTGCCCCTAGGCGAAGTATTGCTATGGCATCTTCAACAGAGCGTATACCGCCACCAACTGTCATTGGAATAAATATATTCCTAGCAACAGATTTGATGATATCCCCTAAATGATTTCTCCCATACAGGCTTGCAACTGTATCCATAAAAATTAATTCATCTGCACCCTGATGATAATATTTATGAGCATATTCACTTGGCGATCCTATTATTCTCAACCCCTCAAGGTGAATTCCCTTAATAAGGTTTGCTCCTTTAATATCTAACCGAGCTATTAATCTAATTCTTTTCACAAGTTTGTATTAGTCGTCCTTCCAAACTGAATTTTTTAATTTCCACTCGTTATTCTCAAATTTCCAAATATGTTCAGAGCGCCATGACTCAATCACATTGTGAAACTCTTCCTCTGAGATATCACAATACTCAAGAAATTCTTGGTAATATTTTTTTGGAAATTCACCATCATATCTTTTAATCAAGGCAATGGCCTCTTCTCTTGAGATATGTCCATCGCGAATTTCATGTGCCGCATCAGATAAACACCTGCCATGACCAAATTTAATGTAAGCTAAATAATAATGAAACCCATCTAACTTATCATCAAGACTGGCATACTTGGAAAACGTCCCTTCATTCCTTACTGGATTCGCTTCAAACCCAGTATGCTCAACTGAATAGTAATAATTCTCTTGAGGAATCCACTTATGATAATAACTAAAGAAGTGCTGCTCAATATTCAGGTTTTTTATTTTTTTTAACTCTTCTTTAGATAGTCCATATTTATTTAACTCTTCTCTTGTAATTCCATATTGCTCAAAAGAATCAGGAAATACACTTGAGAATCTATTAGCCACGAAATCTTCATACGCCATACTTGCTCTATCAGCATGCTCCATGGCGCCACCATACTCTACCTCCCCATCTTCACCATAAAAAACAAGAGACACTCCATACTGGATAGCCACTCTAAATGGTGCGGAGTATTGTCCAAAAATAAATGGTTGAAATGGGTCGCCCATCTCAATAAATGCTGCTTTTGTTAGCTTTCTATGCACTGAACCGTTAGGTGTGATAAGAATATTATCAAATCCAGAATCAATAAATGCGGTTAGGTTCTTTCTTCCTATTTCAGTATATATGTGTGGCGACCAAGTAACAATCAATGGGTGCATATTGTATTTTTCTTTAAGCATATGAGCAACATAGTTACTATCTTTTCCGCCACTTCCTGGAACAATAACATCATAACCACCATCTTGACTCCTATGCTTATTACATAATTTAGCTAACTCACTTTCCCTCTTAGACCAATCAATTACATTTTTCTTATGTTCGGCAAATCGACAAGCTGAACACACACCCTCATCATCAAATACAATTCTTGGTCTTTGGTTGGAAACCACACATCTCTTGCAAAATTTAACTTTAGAGGGTAGCTTATATTTCTCTTTTATATTTTTTTTAACAATTTTAGTCATACTTTTTCCCTTATAATTTTATTAATAATTACTTCTATTTGCTCTAAGCTCTTCAGGCTTTCATAAGTTGGCAGGTTGATTCCACAACTCGATATTTTCTTAGCAGAAGAGTTTTCTGTATGAGAATATTTCTTGTAAATGTCCATATCGCTAAGCAAATAAAAAAAGGGCCTTGCATCTATACCATTATCTTTCAGTTGCCCTATTAATATATCTCGTTCATTATGATCATTACCATCTATAAGCAAACAAACTAGCCATGTTACTCTTACTCTATTCTTTAAATCTTGTTGAAATTCGAAATTAGAATCTGACATAATTCCTCGATATAACTTTTCATACGAGAATCGATTTTTATGTATCTCATCAATTCTCTCAAGCTGAGCCAACCCAATTGCTGCTTGCAAATTAGTCATGCGATAGTTGTAACCAATTACCTCATGATAGTATTTCTTTGTTTTGCTCATTCCATGATCTTTTAGCAACCTCAACCTATCAACAATATCAATGGAATTGGTTGTGCACATTCCACCTTCACCAGTTGTTATTACTTTATTTCCATAAAATGAAAAACACCCAATATCACCAAAACTTCCAACTTTACCACCCTTGAACATTGCTCCATGCGCCTCAGCACAGTCCTCAATAACTTTAAGATTGTGCTGTCCAGCCAGCTTCATAATGCTACCCATATCACATACTTGACCATATAAATGAACTGGAATAATTGCCTTAGTCTTTGGTGTAATTGCTCTTTCGATTTCTTTTGGATCTATACACCAGCTATGGCACTCAACATCAACAATGACGGGAGTGGCATTTGCATGCAAAACAGCATTGATAGTAGCTGCAAAAGTTAAATCTGGAATAATAACTTCATCACCTTTACCAACACCCAAAGCAACTAGGGCTAAATGTAAAGCCACTGTGCCATTTGAAACAGCCACACCATAAGAACAGTCAGAATAACTAGAGAATTCATCCTCAAACTTGTCAATATATTTTCCAGAGCTTGATATCCATGTACTCAAAAAGGCATCAGTTAAATACTTAAATTCATTACCATTTAGATTAGGAACGGCAACTGGAAAATGAATGTTTTGTTTATATTCAAAGAAATCAACAACCTTGAAATTGTTGTCAACTAATGGAATAACATCAACCTTATCTGTTATCTTTGATATTAGATCATCATAATGCTCATCAATATTTCCATAAGAAAACTCCTTAGATAGGGTATTCTTTACTTTTTCATCTAACCTAACATCATTTAACAGTGCTCGTCGTATATCTCCATCAGTTATAACACCTTTAAGATAATTGCGCTCATCAACAACGAAACACACACCCATGGCGTTTTCATTAATAATGCGCATTACCCCTAACAAGGTGTTATTGCAATCACATAACAACTCATCAATCATAAAACCACCTCAGACAAAACCTTGTAACTCTTTTTTATAGCATCCATTCCGTCATATATTTCCAAAGTGAAATCTTTATTTTTAGTATCGCTCTGATTTAACATAGATAAAAGACTCGAAGATTTAGATAGTTGATTATTTAAATCATGAAAACCATCATTATCACTGACATGAATATAGCTACTTGCGCTCATCATATTATCAAACTCTTCTTCCCAATTAAGCCCTAAAGTCTTTGCACTGACTTTTAAATGAGCAACATCCAATAATAAATTAAAGTCTATTTTCTCTTTTAAGGATTTATATTCGTTGAAATTGGTCATCATGAATGGATTCTCACCGCCATAAGTATCCGAATTAGTCTTAGAAAACACATTGTTTTCAATAAAAAGACTTACATTTTTTGCCTGTTTTTTTATGCTATCATAAGCTCTACAAAAACGCTCAACAGCCTCTTTCTCGTCGAATAAATTGTCACGACTCAATTTTTTACCAATTTCACTTAACCTAATATCAATAAAAAATCCTGCATGAAATGCAAATTTGTCTGCCCCCAGTCTACTTGACAAGGCAATAACTTTTTCTAAGTGATTGAAACTCATTTGGAATGTTTTGTCATTCAGTGATGCTAAATTAAGAACAAATGGTTTTTTTGGTGGTGGAAAATAATTATGACAACGGTAGTTAAGATTGTATTTATCTTTTAATTCTAATAAATCATTTTCAAAATTCTCATAATATTCGGTGCCACCAGATAGCTCAATATTTTGAAAGTCATTTTCTGCTAACTCTTGGACAGAGTTTTTGATTTTAGTATGCTTAACACATGAAGTAGAGATGTATATCATTTGATTCTCTTTGCTGGATTTCCTACATAAGTTCCAGCTTCATGTATATCTTGAATAACAACAGCCCCTGCGCCAATAATTACATTGTCACAAATAGATAGTTTATCCAATATTACCGCACCTGCACCAATTAAACACATATTGCCAATCGTGCATCTGCCACATATTTTTACCCCTATAGATATGTGATTGTGATTGCCTACTACAGATTCATGTTCAATAATAGCACCAGTATTAATAATATTATTATCTCCAATTGCGACCTGAGAGTTTATATAGCTATGTGCATAGATTTGATTAGCGATTCCAAATGTTACATCTTTTTCTTGTAATGAATCGCTATGGCAGATGGTGCTTTTTATGATTTTATTTTTAAACTTTAAGAAATATTTTTTTCTTAAATTATTATCACCAATGGATAAAAAAACATCTTGGTCTAACTCAATATCATTAGTACTTCCAATCAATGGAATGGAATTTATTATTTCTTGCTTGCCTTTTGCAAAAGAATTGTCATAAATATAAATATCACCACTGTCAAAATGATTCAGCAATATGTTTATTGATGACCTAGTGTGGCCACCAGCCCCTATAATCGCAATCTTAGTCAATAGAAATCACCTCGTTTTTCTTATAATTTCTGTGCGATTCCTTTCCTATTATACTCTCATAATCAATTGGGGAAATGCCAACACCGCCCGTTCTTTTAGCTACAAGATTGTCGCTATTAAACAAGTTACCTTTTGTAATATCCTGACTAGCCACCATACATTTTTGTAATGATTTTCTAGTGTTTAGCTCTGATAAGCTTGGCTCTTTTATTTCACTACCCATGTATGCATCAACCCTGCGAATTGTCTTTACAAAATCTATTAATTCGTCAGGTGAGAGTGATGCTGCGTGATCAGGCCCCTCATCGCTCTTATCAAGTGTAAAGTGCTTTTCAACTACCTTGGCACCCATAGGAATTGCAAATGGTGCAGCGCCAACACCTACACTATGATCCGAATAACCTATCAATATATCAAAATTATCTCCATACGTATTAATTACTGCCAGATTTGCCTCGTTATCTTGAATTGGGTAGTTAGCAGTACACTGTAGTAATACCACATCTTTGTTGTATTCATAAATAGTCTCGAGTGCTAACTTTACTTCCGAGAGATAACTCATACCTGTTGATAAAAATACAGGCTTCCTTTTTTTGGCTATTTTTTTTAAAAAAGGTAGGTTCGTGGTATCTGTAGATGCTACCTTGTAAGCAGGTAAATCAAGCTCATCAATCTCTTCTAGGCTTTCTTCATCAAATGGTGTAGTTAAAAAAATAATACCCCTATCTATACAATATTGTTTAAGCTCAAGGTTTTGCTCTCGGGTGACTTCAAGTTTCTTAAGCATATCATATTGTGATTCACTTGCATCCGTAGTATCTTTTTGATACGGAGCTTTTTGTATATCATTCAATATCAAATGTTCGGCTTTAAATGTTTGGAATTTAACTGCATCTGCTTTTGCTTTAACTGCCAAATCTATTAGTTGTTTGGCAATTTCCATATCGCCGCCATGATTTACTCCAGCCTCAGCAATCACAAAGGTGGGGGCTCCTTTAGATATTGATTTGCCATCAATATTGATATCTTTATTAAATTTCATATATTCTGCAATCCAATCTATACGTTGTAGATATCAATCTTGTAATTATCTAAGTTATCTGATTCTGTAAACCATTCAATAGTTTTTTCCAGCCCTTCCCGTATATCTACTTTAGGTTTAAACCCTGTGAGATTTTCAATCAAAGTGTTATCGCACCACAATCTAAACACTTCTGATTTTCCAGGTCTAATACGTTGCTCATCAATAATAAACTCAACATCACTTTTCATAATATCTTTAATTAGATTTAGTGTATCTCCTACGCTAATTTCATAATTAGATCCAATATTTACTGTTTGGCCAATTGCATCTTCACATTCTGCTAAAGCAATAAAACCTCTACATGTATCCTCTACATAATTAAAATCTCTCGTGGGACTAACATCTCCAAGTTTGATTGATTTCTTGCCATTTGCAATTTGAGTAATAATTGTAGGTATAACCGCACGAGCAGATTGTCGTGGGCCATAAGTATTAAATGGTCGCGCTATCGTTACCGGCAGATCAAATGTATTATAAAAACTTATAGCCATAGCATCTGCTGCGATTTTTGTTGCACTATAAGGGGATTGTGGCTGCATTGGGTGCTTTTCATCAATAGGTACATATTGAGCCGTACCATACACCTCGCTAGTAGAAGTATGAATAAGTCTCTGAACACCATTTTCCTTTGCCGCTTGGCAAATATTAAGTGTGCCCTTAATATTTGTATCGACATAGCTATCTGGCGCAACATAAGAGTACGGTATTGCTATCAATGCAGCTAAATGAAAAATAATGTCAATATCTTGAGTGATATGCTTACAAAAATATGGATCTCTAATATCGCCTGTAACAACCTCTACCAGTTCTTTACAGTCAATTTTATCTAGCCAGCCCCAATCATTAAAAGAGTTGTATTGAGCTAAAGCCTTTACTTTGTAGCCTTTGTCTACTAACATTTCAGTCAAGTGCGAACCTATAAATCCATCTGCACCAGTTACTAATACTTTTTTCATAAGCTAACGCCCTCTACAATTTTTTCATATGAACCAACATCTACTATACGTCCATTATCTAATTTATAAATACGATCACAATGTTTTAATGTTGTTAATCTGTGCGCAATAACAATTACCGTTTTCTTGCCTTTAAATTGTTTAATCTCTTTCACTATCTCATTCTCAGTTTCACTATCTAATGCACTGGTAGATTCATCCATTATCAAAACATCCCGATCGTGATAAAACGCTCTAGCTAAAGCTATCCTTTGTCTCTGACCTCCAGATAAACGCACACCTCTCTCGCCTAGAATAGTATCCAGCCCATTAGGTAGCTGACTAACAACACCCGTCAACTGAACTTGATGTATAGCTTTCATAACTCTAGTATCATCAATTTCACTTTCCTCTACACCAAGGGCTATATTTTTTCGCATAGTATCGTCAATAAGAAATATCTGTTGTGGCAAATAGGCTATGTGTTTTTTCCATTGGGAGGTATTTGTGCTAATTATTTTATCATTAACAATAATGCTGCCACTTCTTGGCTCCAATAGGCCAAGCATAATATCAATTAATGTTGTCTTACCCGATCCGGAAGCACCAATTACACCAATAGATTCTCCAGACTCAATTGTTAATGAAATATTACTCAATACATTGTGATCTGAACTGGGGTACTTATAACTTACTTTGTCTAATGTCAGTGCTTTAAATTTCTTAATATCTATCAAGAAATCCTTTTCATAGACTGACTTTGATTTAGGGCTATTATTCTCTGATTGTTCCTTAATTTTTTCCACATCATCGTAAAGTAATCTTATGGCATCCTTGCCAAAACGAACCTGCACTATACCACTCATAATTTGATTGCTTGATGGGACCAGTCTAATAGCTGCAACAGCAAATACACTAAGTGTTGGCACTAGTGACTTCAGCTCTTGGCTTGATAAAAGATAAATTAGAACAATGATAACGATAAAGGTCACCATTAATAACTCCATCATATATTTAGGCAAAGAAGATATAACCATAGACTTAACATTTATTTGTGAATATTGAATAGCGTTCTTTTTGACAACATTATGAAAATAATTTTCTCGTCCTAAAATACGAATCTCTTTCAACCCCTCAATGCCCTCGCTAACCCCCTGAATCATTTGCCTTGAATGTTTATTAACCTTTTTTCCGTAACTATCAAGCTTATTTTTAAAAAAAATGTCATATATTGATACTGATGCAATAATCAATCCGGCCAATATTAACACGGCCATCAGATTAATCCAGGCTAAAAATAAAACAAGTGCCACAAATACAATGCCTTCACTCATAATTCGTAATATAGCCTGCAGAGTAGTGTGTGAAAATTTAGCAGCCAACTCCTGAATCTGGTAAATATATTCAGAGCTGTTTCTTTCTATATATTCTTCATATGACATATTTTGATAGCTACTCATTAAAAAAGATCTTAATTGGGATCCGTGACTTATACAAAATAAAAGTATTGCTCTATTTATCAGTAAACCTGCGATTGATTTAATTAAAAATACAGTAAATAATAGCAAACTGAGTATTATTAACAAACCATCTAAATTATCTGTCATTCCAACGTCTAATAAAAAACCATAAATATCACTCTCCAGTATTTGTTCCGGGGATACGATCAAAGCAATATATGGAGCGATAAGTCCAATGCCTACTATATCTAAAACTGAAAGAAAAATGAACAAAAAAACCATAAAAGGTATTTTTCGTACACTACTTCCCAAGAGAAATACAACCTTATAAATAAAATTATTAAAAAACTCTGTTTTCACTTCACCAATCCAATACAGAAATAAGAAATAATGCTTTAAATTTGTCCGCCATTTACGTCTATCACTGCTCCTGTTATATAGCTAGATACATCATTACATAGAAACATTATTGGGTATATTTGTTCATCCACAGACGCTATTCTATTTAAGGGGATATTTTTTAATAACTCCCTTTCCTTCTCTTTTGTCATTGTATTAAAGAACATTTCTGTCTTTGTTTGACTTGGGCAAACAGCATTAACATTTATATCATACTCACCAACCTCGTATGCCAACTGTCGGGTGAAGCCGATAAGTGCCGCCTTACTACTTACATAATGTATTCCGCTTACAACACTTCTATGTCTTCCAGCAATTGACGACACATTAACAATCTTTCCATATTTATTATTTTTCATTGAAGGTAGTACAGCATTGCAAATCATAAAAATAGATGACATATTTACTTGAAACACCCTCTCCCACTCATTAATGTTTATTTTATCGTGCTGTTTAGCATAATTAATTGCTGCACAATTAATTAGAATATCAACGCCAATACCCTTTATTCTCTTTAGTTTCAGTTCTAGCGCTTTAGAATCTGATAAATCCACCTGTATATGTACACCCTTTATATCTGGATTAAAATTCCTAGAGATATAAAACACATTCGCGTTACTCTGAAGAAATTTAGACACTAATAACGCACCAATACCTTGACTACCACCAACAATTAATACATTTTTTTTGGAAAAATCAAAATCAATAGATGTTCTATTCATATATATGGTCCACATCAGGCTTAGTAATAGCAAAACGAATACCTGGTTCACTACCTACACAAGTAATTTTATGTTTAGTATTCTTCTTAACCAGTACAATATCATTCTTTTTAACTAACCTAGTACCTTCACCATCAATAAACCACTCCCATTCCCCTTCAAGTATTACCCAACATTCATCAGCATCTGGATGATAATGTAGTCGATTTCCTTCTCCTGGAAACTGCTTAATAAGCACACCACCAAATCTATCGTTATACACAACTCTTGCTGCCCAAGTCTTGTCACCATATTTGGATCTTACCTCATCAACAGAAACACACGGTTGGTTTTCAAATGTTTCTAAATCAATAATATCCACACCATCTTTTATCAAAACACTATTTACATCGTTATCATGATTCATATTTTTTCCTTTTTTGTTGTTTATAGATCATTTCAGCAAAAATAAAGTCATTCATATAATCAATATCAATTGCTAACTCTTTAGGAATAACAAAAAACTTCGGATTATTGCCTAATGTAGACCCGCCCTTTATCATATCGTGCTTACTTATTATATTTATCGCAAAGTTAATTGCGTGAATACCAGTAAGATCCTGTGAACGGAGCCACGGATCTCGTGAAAAATTGAGAGGCTTATTATTGTAATATAAGTATTCATGCACCTCATTAACACTAAGCAATGAATCATATTTAGTGCGATCCATTGATTTAAAGACATTTACGGCGTCTTTATAAATTGATTCATGCACCAGAGGGTTGGTGACTGGAATCCATGCAATATATTTAGTTTTTACCTGATTAGCTAAGTATCTATACACATCACTCATTGGAACTGTAGATGTTGAATAAAAAGGATCTCTTTTATGTGTTCTTACATTATACGATTTACATTTTGATAAAATATCATCGCTTTCAGAAGAAACAAGGATTTCATCGAAGATATTTGCTAAATGTAACTGCTGCAACTTTACCTCTAGCAAACTACTACCGGCAAAAGGCCTAATATTTTTTTTAGCAACTCGTTCAGAGTCACCCTTTACAGCAATCAAAGCTGTAATTTCATCTCTGTCTATCAAAAAATTTCTTCTCTTATAAAATTAAAGTCATGCACTAAATCTTTTTTATATCCAACAAAGATTTTTTTATTTAAATTATGCCTTCGAAAAAGAAAAGAAATGTTGGTATCTGTTGCCGCATCATAATCAACTTTAGCATCACCAATCATTAAACATTTTTCCTTTGATATGCTTTGATTAATTAAGGTTTTTTGTATTGCATTTTTTTTACTTATCGGATAACCAAATATTGAAACAAAACTGTTAGTCAAGTTAATTTCATCCATAATTTCTTCCATTTCTTTTTGTGGAGTGGCCGACACTAGAACAAAAGTCTGTTGGTATGGATTATTACGTAGATATCTTTCCACCCCGGGCACCCAAGGTGAGTTTACAACCTTGCTTTTTACAATATTTCCAAATTCATTACATAATTTATTAACTTTTATTTCAGTCACCTCTTCATTTGCCCACTTTAAGTATATTGGCATCTTGCTGTATCTAGACATGCCGCCATTACTTACATGGTGATCATAGACCTTTTTGCAAACAGTTTCGCCATATGGTTTAAACAACTCTACAAAAGCATCTGTTTTAGCCTCAATAGAGTCCTTTATAACCCCATCAAAATCCCAAAATATCATCTCAAAATTGTCTAGATTCATAACCAATCTATGCTTGATTATGAATTTCTTCAACTACATCTAATAAACCTTGCCCCAAGTCAACAAATTCAGTTGGTATTATTTTCATTGATGTCTTAGGAGTATATCTATAGGGTGTATTACCATAGTGACTTGAACTCTTATGTTCGTCCAAATAGTTAATATCAACCTCTTTCCCTTCAATCTCAAAAATCATAGAGAACATGTCAGATACTTTCATAGACTGCTGACCTGTTATTGTTACCGCTCTATTCTTATATTCTTCCTGTAATACCTTAACACTCAACTTCGCCGCATCCAATACATGAATATACTCTCTGACTTCTGAGCCATTTCCTGAATACTCTAAAACACCAGTTTTTACAATTTGCTGAATAAAGCCTTTAATGCCATTCCAATCTTGAGATCTTGGCCCATACAAAGACCCGTACCTTAAAAAGACAAAATCTATCCCATAGTTTTCTTGATACGCTTCAATTATGATTTCTGCCGCCTGTTTACTTGCTCTATAAAAAGAACCGTGCGAACTA
>Ga0209992_10001187_pt1 | contig 29020 bp, 31 predicted proteins | sample 2SBtaG_2_FD_182564 | JGI IMG/M metagenome (GOLD analysis project Ga0209992, IMG submission 182564) | Deep subsurface microbial communities from Kolumbo volcano to uncover new lineages of life (NeLLi) - 2SBTROV12_ACTIVE470 metaG (SPAdes)... | ecosystem: Environmental > Aquatic > Marine >... | reverse complement strand
CGCCTTCGCGACAGGCGGCGTCGGGCCCACGATGCACGACGCACCGCCGATCAGGAGGTCGCCCGATGACCGAATCCATGGCCCGCCCGAGCAGCGGCGCCGCCCTGCGCGGGGTCTTGCTCGTGATCATTGCGATCGCAGTCGGCGTGGTGTTGCTGCGGTCGTCCGATGACGGCACCGGCATCGTGGCAGGCGCGCCCGACCCAGCGGGGGCAGCCGAGCCAGGAGTGACCGCCCCCTTGTCGCAGCCCGACGTGAGCGAGGCGCCCACCGAGACGGTGGCTGCCGTGCCGGAGACGACCGATCCGGCGCCGACGTCGAGCACGGTTCCCGCCGACCCCGCGGATCAGCCGACACCGACATCGGTCCCCGAGATCGACGGCTTCGATGCCCGCCCCTCATCGGAGGTCACGGTCCAAGTCGCCAACTCGACGTCGGTCAAGGGCGCCGCAGGGACGATGACCGATCAGCTGAAGACGCTGAACTACATCACCGCGACGCCCACCAACATGCGCGGCACGGCGCTGGACCGGACGCGCATCTACTACCAGCCGGGCTCTCTGCTCGAGGCCCAGGTGGTGGCCGAACTTCTCGCGCTCGACGGCAAAAATGACGTCTTCCAGATGTTCCAGGACACCGCTGCGATCGAACAGTGGGACGAGCCGGACGTGCTGGTCGCGCTCGGAAACGATCTCGCCGACGCCGGCTGATCAACCGAGCGCGGTGAGCTGATCGGCCAGCCATTCGTCGATCGCCCTGGCCGAGGCGATCTCGCGCAGCGTCGACGCGTCGGTTGCCCGTTGTTCGACAGAGCGGTCCAGGGCACTGGCCAAGGCGACGGCGGTTTCGTCGATGTCGAACGGGTTGATGACCGTTGCCGCGTCCGCGAGCAAGCTCGCGGCGCCGGCCTCGGCACTGATCACGAGCGCGGCACTTCGCTCGTTGACGAGGGGGCCCTCGAAGGCGACGAGGTTGAGCCCGTCGCGCACCGGATTGATGAGCAGCACGTCGGCCCGCCGCAGACCTGCGACCGAGCGAGCGAGGTCGTCTTCGGTGTCGAACAGGACGGGCCGCCACTCGGCGGATCCGAAACGGGCGTTGATCCTCGCCGCGGTTCCTTCACATTCCTGGCGGTACGACTGGTAGTCGATGATTCCCTCCCGGGAGGGGTACACGAACGCGCCCAACGTCACCTCACCACGGAGGTCCGGCCGCCGAACGAGCAACTCCTCGAATGCGAAGAGCCCCCGCTGGATGTTCTTCGACAGTTCGAGCCGACCGCTCATCACGATCAGCCGCTCGTCGCCGAGCCTTTCGTTCAGCTCCGCGAGCCGCTGCTCACAGTCCGGGGATGACGCAACGGCGGATATCCCAGAGCCATCGGGTGGGAGGGGACTCGCGAAGGTTGTGGGCGGTGCAACCCCGAGTTCGTCGCAGCACTGCTCGAAGCGGCGCCTCCAACGATCGGTGTGGAACCCGCATGCTGAGAACGTCGCCATCCCCTGGAGGTACTCGCGGGCGGTTTCGGTGGGGAGGGTGCTCAGCCACTCGGGTCCGCACCAGGGTGTGTGCGAGAAATGGATGAGAGCGAGGTCGGGGCGCTGTTCGGCCAGGGGCTGATGTCCCGCCACGGGGAGAAGGGCCAGGTGGTAGTCCTGCACCAGAACCACCGCGCCGTCAGGTGCACTGGCGGCGACCTCCGCCGCCAGAGCGCTGTTGTACTCCCGGTATGCGCGCCAGGCAGTGACCCACGTGTGATCAAACCGCGGTCGGCGGGGCAGATCCCACAGCCCGTGGTGCAGGAACCAGAGAGTGCCGTTCGCCACCGTGTCATACGCGGCCGAATACACCCCCTGGTCGATGGCGATCAGGCGCAGGTCGAGGTCGGGATCGGGCCGCTCCAGTGCGACGGCGGCGCGGTCCCCCGGCGACACCGCGCAGGCGACCCAGGTACCGCCGCTCTCCTCCACGAGAGGGCGGAGACCCCTGGCCAGCCCGCCCGCAGGCGGACCAGGGGTCGGTCCATCGGGTCCGTCGACGAAGGTCGTCGGCCCACGGTTGGAGACGACGACGATCGGACGGACAGCCACACGTGCATTATCGGGTGGCGACGCTGCCCTGGCGGTGATGGTGCGCCTCGATCCCGCGGCGCCGATCGGTCAGGATGGCGCGATGCGCGTCGTCGTCTGTCCGGACAAGTTCAAGGGCAGCGCGACCGCTCCCGAGATCGCGGGCGCATGCATCGAGGCTTTGCGAGATCGGGGGCATCATCCCGTGGCGATCCCGATGGCCGATGGTGGTGATGGCACACTCGAAGCTCTCGGGGGAGCCAACCGCCAGATGCTGGTGACCGGTCCCCTGGGCGACCCTGTCGAGGCAGCGTGGCGGTTGAAGAACCGGGTTGCTGTGATCGAGATGGCTCGGGCGAGCGGCTTGGTTCTCGCGGGTGGGGCCGACGGCAACGACCCACTCGCAGCGACCACGTCGGGTACAGGAGAACTCATCGCCGAAGCCGTCGCCCTCGGCGCTCGGCGTGTGATCGTCGGGGTGGGCGGTTCGGCCACGACCGACGGCGGTCTCGGCGCGATTCGAGCCATGGAACCGCTCGCCCGGTATCGGGGCGTCGACATCGTCGTGGCATGCGATGTTCGGCTGCCGTTCCTCGAGGCAGCGAGAGTCTTCGGCCCACAGAAGGGAGCCTCACCAGCGCAGATCGAGCTGCTGAGTCGCCGCCTCGAACGGCTGGCCGATGTGTACGAGGCGCAGTACGGCGTGACGGTTCGAGATCTCGCTCGCTCCGGCGCCGCAGGAGGTCTCGCCGGAGGCCTCGCCGCGGTCGGGGCTGAGTTGGTGGAGGGGTTCGACGTCGTCGCCGATGAGGTGGGGCTCGTCGAAGCGATCGAGGGGGCAGACCTCGTGATCACGGGGGAGGGAGCCCTCGACGCAGAGTCGTTCGACGGAAAGGTGGTGGGTGGCGTCGTGGGGCTCGCGTCGGAATTCGGCGTGCCTGTCACCGTGCTGGCAGGGGTGGTCGACGACATCGCGCTTCCCGACGGATGCCGGGCCGTGTCGTTGTCAGAGACGTTCGGCCTCGAGCGATCCCTGACCCAACCGCTCGACTGCGTGCGCGAGGCAGTCGCAGGTCTCTGAGACCCAGCACTGGCGCGAACTTTCCTACCTTCGCCAGGTTGCGATTCCAGCCGCAAACTGATTTGCTATTAGCACTCTCATAGTGAGAGTGCTAACTGCCTCGATCCCCTCGCTGCGGTACGCCGCGCGAAAGCACGGGTCGGGGTGGTTCGACGTCCGAGCCCAACGCAATGGAGTCTGTTCCAGATGGCAAAGATGATCTCGTTCGACGAGGACGCCCGACGCTCCCTCGAATCGGGGATGAACCAGCTCGCTGACGCGGTACGCGTCACGCTCGGCCCCAAAGGCCGCAACGTCGTTCTCGACAAGCAGTGGGGTGCCCCCACGATCACCAACGACGGCGTGTCGATCGCCAAGGAGATCGAGCTCGAGGATCCGATCGAGAAGATCGGCGCCGAGCTCGTCAAAGAAGTCGCCAAGAAGACCGATGACGTCGCCGGCGACGGAACCACCACCGCCACGGTGCTCGCCTGGAGCATGGTGCGCGAAGGCATGCGCAACGTCGCTGCCGGCGCCAACCCCATGTCGCTCAAGCGGGGCATCGAGGCCGGCGTCGCCGCCGCCGTCGAGGCCATCGAGGGCATGGCGATCAGCGTCACCGAGTCCAAAGAGCAGATTGCTCAGGTCGCCGCCATCTCGGCTGCCGACCAGGAGATCGGCGGCCTGATCAGCGAGGCGATCGAGAAGGTCGGCAAGGACGGTGTCATCACCGTCGAGGAGAGCCAGACCTTCGGCCTCGAGATGGATCTCGTCGAGGGCATGCGCTTCGACAAGGGCTACATCAGCCCGTACTTCGTCACCGATCCCGACCGGCAGGAGGCGGTGCTCGATGAGCCGTACCTGCTGTTCGTGCAGGGCAAGATCTCGGCCGTCCGTGACGTCGTTCCCGTACTCGAGAAGGTGATGCAGGGCGGCAAGCCGCTCGTGATCATCGCTGAGGACGTCGAGGGCGAGGCTCTCGCGACCATCGTGGTCAACAAGATCCGTGGCACCTTCAAGTCGGTGTCGGTCAAGGCCCCCGGCTTCGGCGACCGCCGCAAGGCGATGCTGCAGGACATGGCGATCCTCACCGGCGGTCAGGTGATCAGCGAGGACGTGGGTCTCAAGCTCGAGAACACCACCCTCGATCTCCTCGGCACCGCCCGCAAGATCGTGGTGACCAAGGACGAGACGACCATCATCGAGGGCTCGGGCGACGAGTCCGACGTGGCTGGTCGCATTGAGCAGATCAAGAACGAGATCGACAACACCGATTCCGACTACGACCGGGAGAAGCTCCAGGAGCGCCTCGCCAAGCTGTCGGGCGGCGTTGCCGTGCTCAAGGTCGGCGCGGCCACCGAGGTGGAGCTCAAGGAGAAGAAGCACCGCATCGAGGACGCGGTCAGCACCACGAAGGCCGCCATCGAGTCCGGCGTCGTGGCCGGCGGTGGCGTCACGCTTCTTCGGGCCCAGGCCGCTGTCGAAGCCGCAGCGGGTGGTCTCGAGGGTGACGAGGCGACGGGCGCCAAGCTGGTGGCCCGCTCGCTCGAAGGTCCTGTGAAGCAGATCGCGGAGAACGCGGGTCTCGAGGGTGGCGTCGTCGTCGCCCGGGTTCGGGACCTCGACGGGTCGAACGGCCTCAACGCCGCAACCGGTGAGTACGAGGATCTGGTCGCTGCTGGTGTGATCGACGCCGCCAAGGTGACGCTGTCTGCCCTGCAGAACGCCGCCTCGATCGCTGCGCTGTTCCTGACCACCGAAGCCGTGATCGTGGACCAGCCCGACTCCGGTGGCGGCATGCCCGGCATGCCCGATATGGACTTCTGATCGCAGGGTCGAAACACACCCAACGCGATCCGAACGAGATCCAAGCGATCCAAACGAAGGAGCGCCCCTGCGGGGCGCTCCTTCCGCGTCCCCCCACGCGCACTCCGCGTGATCCGTCCCGATGGGGTCAGACACGGGTCTGACCCCTAGTGCGCACGAGGAGTGAGGTCGCAACGCCAACCGTGGTGGTGGTTCCCGCAAGACCTCCCTGACCTGCACATTTGCCCGCCAGGGCCCAAGAAGTGGTCAGACACGTGTCTGACCCCTACTGCGCGCGGAGGGTGAGCTAGCGGGCCCAGCGGGGTGGGCGGGCGCTGATTACGCCGGCGTCTTCGAGGGCGGTGAGTTCGGCGTCGCCCAGGCCCAGCAGTTCCGACAGCACGGCTCGGTTGTCCTGGCCGCGGTAGTGGGCCTCGGGACCCACGCCGGTATCGACGCCTCGGAACCGGAAGGGCGACTGCGGCACCGTGACCGTCTCCCCCCGCCCCGTGTCGACGTCGACGAACGCCCCGCGCTCGGCCGCCCATTCAGTCTCGGCGAGCTCGCGCACGGTTCGAACCTCCGCCGCGAGCACAGCCGTCTCCGGTATCGCCGCCTCGACGTCGGCCGCGGTCTCGAAACCGCGCACCCAGTCCGCGACGATCGACTCGAGTTCGGCGCGATGGGTGACCCGACTCTCGATCTCGGCGAATCGCGGGTCGTCGGCGAGGTCGGGCCGACCCAGCGCCCTCTGCACGATCTCGAACCCGCCGTTGGTGGTGACGTCGAGGGTGATGTTGACGCGTCGCCCAGATGCCATCTCGTAGATGCCCGACCAGTTCTGGCCCGAACGAAAGCCGACCACCGGATCCTCGCCCGTCATCTCGACCGACGCCAGATCGTTGACGGTCAGCGTGCTCTCCGCCATGTCGACCTCGACCTGCTGAGCCTCGCCCGTCCGATCCCGTAGATGAAGCGCTGCCAGCACCGCGCTCAGGGCGTGCAGGCCCGTGTAGGTGTCGGAGTGCGACATGGGATCGTTGCGAAACGTCTCGTCCCCACGACGACGAGCCACCATCTCGGTCACGCCGGCCTCGGCATGAATCGTCGAAGCGAATGCGCCCTGCAGCGACCGTGAGTTGCCGTGGCCCCACCCGCTCACCGACGCGAGCACCACCGTGGGATTGCGGTCGCGGAGGGTGTCGAACCCCAGCCCCATGCGCTCGAGCACGTCGGGTCGGTAGTTCTCGAGCACGACGTCGCAGTGCTCGACCATCTGGAGAAAGAGGTCCCGTCCCTCTCGCGATGTGAGGTCGATGGAGACGCACTCCTTCCCGGCGTTGTACTGGGCGAAGTAGGCGGACATGCCGTCCACTCGCGGCACGATCGACCGCGTCAGGTCACCTGCCGGTGGCTCGACCTTGATCACGCGGGCGCCCAGATCAGCCAGCAAGCGAGAGGCGATCGGCCCGGCGAGCGCACGGGTCAAGTCGAGAACGACGATGTCGGACAGCGGCGCGGTCATGCCCGAACCCTACGCAACCAGCAGGATCGACCGTTGACACGAATCGTGACAGTATGGCATGATTCGTGTCATGAGTGATCGCTCGCTGCGAGATGTCCAGCGATCCCAGACCCACGATCGCATCCGGTGGGCCCTGCTCGAACTTCTCGACACCGAGTCACCGGCCACGATCTCGATGCCGATGGTTGCGAAGCGGGCGGGCGTCTCGTTGCGGACCGTGTACCGCTACTTCCCGACCAAGGCCGAGCTGGTTCGATCAGCGGCGAACTGGCATGCCGAGCGCGCCCAGCAGATCAGCCGGACCGATCCGATTCGCCGCCAGGGAACCGAGCCCTACCTCGCCGCCCTGTGGACCGATTTCGCCCAGAACATCGCCGGGGTGCGAGCCCAGCACGGGAGCCCGGGCGGCCGTGAGGTGCGGCAACTGCGCCTCGACGAATGGCGCCACAACCTCGGGAACGCATTGGCGGAGCGGCTCGCGCACCTCGATCCCGCCGAGCGATCAGATCTCGTCGATGTGGTGATCGCGATGTCATCGAGCTCCATGTTCCTCGAGTTGGGGGACCGCATGGGACACCCACCCGATCACGCGGCCCGTCTTGCGGCCACCGCTATCGAAGTCCTCCTCCAGGACGCCGAGTCGAAGAAGAAGGAGTCGTCATGAGCGACACAGACGTGACGTGGGAAGCGCCGGGTCCCGGTTCGTGGGAGCGCGACGTCTCGCATGCGCCTCCGGCGGGGACACCGGCATTCCGCCGGGTGATGTCGACCGTGATGGACGACGCGTACAGCGAGGTGTTCGAGCGGTACGGCGCTCCGCTGGAGAAGATCAGCGTGCGCATGGTGCGTGGTGGTCTATACCGGCGGGTGGTGCCGCTCGGGGGTGAGAATCGGGCGGACAAGCCGGTCCCGAAGCCGGTGTTGTGGGCCATCTCGCGCTTGCACCCCGGACTGCGAAGGCGCAACAAACGGGCCGTCGAGATCTTCGAGACGAACGCCATCCTCGAGCCGCTTGCGGTGTGGGAGACCAAGGAGAGGTTCGAATGGATCGAGCGCAACCAGGCACTGCAGAGCGAAGCGATCGAGGTGATGTCGGATGCTGAGTTGGCCGACCACGTCGAACGAATCGAGGCGCACCTTTATGCGGGCAACCGCCGCCACCACGTTCTGCACGGAACCGACATGGGGCCGATCGGTGACATGCTCGCTCACGGGGTGCGGTGGGGGCTCGACCTGCAACAGATGATGCTGATGCTGAGGGGCGCCTCGCCGGCGACACGCGAGGCCGGCGAGATGGGCGCCAGGATCGCCAACGCGTTGCGGAGCGAGGGCGTCGATCCGACCGCCGTCTCGACGCTCGACGAGGTCCGTGCCGCGGGACCTGCGAGCTCGGCGTCGCTCGATGCGTACATGGCTCTGTACGCCTGGCGCATCGTGTCGAGCTACGACATCGAAGGGCTCGCCGTGTGTGAAGTCCCGGCGACGGTGATCGCTGTGATCCACGCCGGCGCAGCCTGGGTGGAGCCGGACGACAGCGCCGCCCAGGACCTGATCCAGGAGACGCGTCGACAGGTCCCGGAGGAGGACCGCGCCCTCTTCGACGAGCTGCTCGATGCGGCGCGGCGGGCCTATGGGCTCCGCGACGACAACGGTCCGCTCACCGCCGAGTGGCCGATCGGACTCACCCGGCGGGCCTATCTCGAGGCCGCGGGCCGGCTGGTGGCGACGGGCCTCCTCTCGTTGCCCGACCGTGTCTTCGAGCTCGACACAGACGAATTGGCAGCCGCGGTGCGAGGCACCTCGCCTCTCACCAACGCTGAGATCGACGAGCGCGCGGCACAGCGTGCGTGGGAGGCGACTCTGGACCCGCCGCTCTTCCTCGGTGACCCGCCCGGCGAGGTCGACCCCTCCGCTTTCCCCTACGGGCTTCGCCGCCTCACAGAGTCGGTGCTCGCGTGCGTGGCGCTGATGGAGAAGGACGAGGGCGGCCGGCCGCTCGAAGGGATGGGCATCGGCGACACGAGCTACACCGGGCGGGCCCGGCTGGCATCGCGGCCCGAGGACGTGCTCGGAACATTCGAGGCGGGCGATGTGCTCGTCGCGTCGTGGACCGCGCCCACCTACAACTCGGTGATCGCGAGCGCCGGCGCGATGGTCGTCGGAGAGGGCGGCCTGCTCTGCCACGCGGCCGTGATCGCACGTGAGCTCGGGGTTCCCGCGGTGATCGGCGCGACCGGCGCGATGGATCTGATCGCAGAAGGCGCCACCATCACCGTCGATCCGGTCGCCGGCAGCGTGACGGTCGCCCGCTGACTCTCCAGGTCGGTCCCGGGAGCCACATTGCACCGATCAGTCGGGTAGCGGGAAGCGGTCGAGGTAGCCCTGGTAGTCCTCCTCGACGTCGATCTGCAGGGTGGCGAGAACCCGCACGACCATGCAGTAGAAGCTGGCAGCCAGAACGAGGTCCATGACCTCCTCGGTTGACAGGTGGTCGTTCAGCGTCGCCCATGTGGCGTCGTCGACCTCGAGGTCATCGGCGATCTGATCCGCTGCTCCCAGCACGGCAAGATCGAGCTCGTCGAAGTGGGTGGGTTCGCCGGCGTCGAGGCGGGCGATCCCGGCGATGTCGTCCTCGCTGCAGCCGAACTCGAGTCCCAGCTTCACGTGGTGACTCCATTCGTACGGACTGCGCGCACGCCATCCGACCTGAAGAATCGCGAGCTCCCGAAGTCGAGCGTCGAGTGTCTGGCTGAAGCGGATCCAGCCACCGAGCCGCCCGAACGCTCGAGCTCCCTTGGGATTGTGGGCCAGAAGCCGGTTGAGGTGGATGTCGCGCGCGAGGAGTTCGCGGTCGGCCTCGTCGAGATCCTCGGCGCTGAGATACGGAAGGCGTGCCATCGGCGCATCGTATGTCCGAGGTGCCTGGCACTTTCTGTTACGGATCGTCACACGGAGTGCCAGGCACCAGAATCGGGGGATGGCGGCCAAACGTGCTTCACGAGACCTGATGGATAAGGTGGCGATCGTCACCGGTGGGGGAGCTGCGGGCGACGGCATCGGAAACGGACGCGCCGCGGCGATGCTCCTCGCCGAGGCGGGGGCGCAGGTGGTGGTGGTCGACCGCCGGATGGAGCTGGCGGCGCGCACCGTGGAGATGATCCGCGATGAAGGTGGGGCCGCGATCGCCCACGAAGCCGACGTGACTGACGAGGACGCGTGTCGGGCCATGGTCGAAGCCGCGGCGAGCGGTTGGGGGCGCCTCGACATCCTCGTCAACAACGTCGGCATCGGCGGCCGCGGTTCGGTGGTGTCGGCCGACCTCGACGAGTGGCAGCGGATCATGGAGGTGAACGTCCATTCGATGGTGCTCACGTCGCGCTACGCCGTCCCGGCGATGGCCGCCAGCGGTGGCGGGTCCGTCGTGAACATCTCGTCGATCTCGGCGCTGCGACCTCGGGGCCTCACCGCCTACTCGACGTCGAAGGGCGCGGTCATGGCCTTGACCGCCGCGATGGCTGTCGACCACGGGCCCGACGGGGTTCGAGTGAACTGCGTCGCGCCGGGACCAGTGCGCACCCCGATGGTGGGCGGCGAGGACATGCCACTCGAAGCCGCCGAAGCTCGGCGCACGGCGAGCGTTCTCGGTGTCGAGGGGTCAGGGTGGGACATCGGCGCCGCGGTTCGGTACCTGGCCTCCGATGAGGCGCGCTACATCACCGGTCAGACGCTCGTGGTCGACGGGGGCGCGACGCTGCGCGGCCCGGCGCGCGAGCACGGTGGTGGCTGAGCCGACGCCCGCCGAACGAGCTCAGGTGCCGTAGACCGGGACCCCTGGACCGACGAGTTCCCTGAACAGATCGAGGACCTCGCCGTCCTCGGCATGGCGGCCGGTCTGGTGCTTGGAATAGATCGTCGCGCCGTCGACCGTGACGTCGAACACGCCTTGGCCTCCGGTGACGAGACGGAGATCAGCGATGATGTGCTGGTAGTTGGTGAGAAGATCTCGAACCGCGCTCACGGCGTGGTCGGAATAGTCTCAAGGAACGCAGTAGGTGATCTCGATGTGGTGCATCGTGTGGTCCCTTTCCGGTTGTCCGCAAGCGTAGCGAGGTCCCGATGAATCCACCCCAGCTGCACCCTTTGTGTGAGCTGCTGCAGCCGTTGCTGGGCGTCTGGCGCGGTCGAGGAGCCGGGCACTATCCGACGATCGAGGACTTCGAATACTTCGAAGAGGTCAGCTTCGGTCATGTCGGCAAGCCGTTCGTCGCATACGGACAAAAGACTCGAGATGCCTCCACCGACCTCCCCCTCCACGCCGAGCAGGGCTACTTCCGGCCGCAGGGCGACGGCAGCATCGAGCTGGTTCTCACCCAACCCTCGGGCATCCTCGAGGTACACACCGGATCGGTCAGCGCGACACCGAACGGTCTCGAGCTCCGTCTCGCCACCGTTCAGGTCATCACCTCGCCATCCGCCAAGGACGTCGAAGCGGTCGAGCGTGTGGTCAGGATGAGCGGGGACACGCTCACGTACGACATGTCGATGGCGGCGGTGGGCCAGCCGCTGCAGCACCACCTGAGCGCCACCTTGCAGCGCGCCGAGTAGTCCACCCCATCCATGCAGCTGCGCGAGCTCGCCCGCGATGACCTCGACGAGGTGGCGCAGCTCCACACCCACATCTGGCAGGTCGCGTATCGGGGCTTGGTTCCCGATGACCGCCTCGAGTCGCTCGATTGGCGAGATCGTCGGGACCTGTTCGCTCGCTGGTTCGAAGATGCCGAACCGCGTGGAATGTGGATCGCGGCGTGGATCGACGGGCGGATCGTCGGCCACGTTCTCGCGGGACCCCTCCGAGGTGACCACGGCGAACTCCACCTCCTGTACGTCGAACCCGGGCACTGGGACACCGGCCTCGGCAAAGAACTGCTCGCCGTCGGGGAGCGGATCCTCAGACGCACCGGGTGCGTAACGGCAGAGCTCTGGACCTTCGAGGCGAACCGCCGATCCCAGGCCTTCTACGAACGCAACGGCTGGGCCCTCGACGGGCGGACGCGTGTCGATGAGGTGATCCTTCCCGGCGAGGCGATCGCGGAGGTCGCCCTTCGCAAGGATCTGCTGGTCGACCAGACCCTGCTGAACCGCTCCTACTGGGCTGATCGGGCCGACTTCTTCGCCCCCCTCGGCGAGCGCGCCTGGCAGGCCGATCCGAGCTGGGGAATATTCGCCGTGTCCGAAGCGGAGGTCGGACTGCTCGCCGACGTCGAAGGCGCTGACGTCGTGGAGATCGGGTGCGGCACTGGGTACGTGTCCAACTGGTGCCTGTCCGAGGGGGCTGCGAGCGTTGTGGGCCTCGACAACTCGCCCGAGCAGCTCGCGACCGCACGGCGCCTCGCCGACCAACATCGCACCACGCTGCGGCTCGTTCACGGTGACGGCCACCGGTTGCCCTTCGCCGATGAGTCGTTCGATCTGGCCATCAGCGAGTACGGGGCGGCGATCTGGTGCGACCCGGCGCTGTGGATCCCCGAAGCGGCGCGGGTGCTCCGGCCCGGAGGGCGCCTCGTGTTCCTCGGTAACTCGGTCCTCCTGATGACCTGCATTCCCGAGTGGGAGGAGTTCGCGGCCACCACCGAACTCCGGCGCCCCCTACGTGGCCTCAACCGTCTCGATTGGATCGACGTCGACGGAGTCCAGTTCCACGTGAGCCACGGCGAGATGATCCGAATCATCACCGAGGCGGGACTCCGCGTCGAGGCACTGAAGGAGCTCTACGCACCAGACGGCGCCACCTCCGACTTCCCGTTCGTGACAGCGGACTGGGGCGCCAAGTGGCCGGTCGAAGAGGCGTGGATGGCCCTCAAGCCCTGACACGCCACTTCTGACCGGTTCGCCGGCGCCGGTAGCCTTCATCCCATGCGGCGAGGTCGGACAGAAAAGGTGCTGGTTCAGCGCCTGCGGGACGGCGAGCTGCGCCGCGATCCCGACGAGGTCGTGGTGGAGGAGCCGCTCGAGATCCGCCTCGACGGCAACCTCGTCGCGACCACGATGCGAACGCCGGGTCACGACTACGAGCTCGCGGCAGGATTCTGCGCCGGCGACGGTCTGCTCGGCGGCGCGTCCGTTCTCGGTGTCCGCTACTGCGGAGAGGGGCCGGCGGCCGAGTACGAGTACAACGTCGTCACCGTGGAGACGGGCGGAAAGGCGCCGGTTCCCACCCCGCGCGTCGGCAATGTCAGCTCGTCCTGTGGTCTGTGTGGCACCACGACCCTCACCGACATGGCCACCCGCCTCCCGAAGGTCGACGCCACGACGACCTTCGACGCCCACGTCATCGCCAAGGTGGTCGACGGGGTCGCAGGGCAACAGGAGATGTTCGGTCGCACCGGTGGCCTCCACGCAGCCGCCACCTTCGACGTCCATGGCCACATCGAGCTCGTCCGTGAGGACATCGGCCGCCACAACGCCGTCGACAAGATCGTTGGCCGACGCCTGCTCGACGGTCGCACCGACACGGCCGATCTGGGACTGTTCGTCAGCGGACGAGCCAGCTTCGAAATGGTGCAGAAGGCGTGGGCAGCCGGCTTCGGCACCCTGGTCGCTGTGTCCGCGCCGAGCGCGCTGGCGATCGACGCCGCCCGCGCGGCCGACATGACGCTCGTGGGCTTCGCCCGCAGCGACACGCTGAACCTCTACACCGGAAGCCTTGCCGACTGAGGACGATTAGGTTCCAGGAGCGCTCCTGGAACCTAATCGTATTCGGAGGAACCCCGTCGCCGTCCGTAGACTCGACCGGGTGAGCGAAGCGCAGTACGTGACGACCAGCATCGGGTGGGGCGTCCTCCACCTCTTCTGCAAGGTGACGCCTTCGACCGACGGCCAGGCCGCGATCAACGCGGTCAAAGACGTGTCGGACGGCGAGCATCAGGTCCTGTCGGTCGCGATGTTCGGCCACAAGGCCGACGTTGGCTTCATGGCCCTCGGTCCCGACTTGTGGCAGCTGCGGTCGCTCCAGACCAAGTTGCAGGCCGCAGGCCTCGAGGTCGTCGACAGCTACATCTCGATGACCGAGACCAGCGAGTACGCCCCCGATCTTCCCGAAGAGATGAAGACGCCGCGGCTCTACCCCGAACTCCCGCCAGAGGGGAAGCACGCGTACTGCTTCTACCCCATGTCCAAGCGCCGTGAAACGGTGGGCAACTGGTACACGCTGCCCTATGACACCCGCCGGGAGCTCATGTACGAGCACGGCAAGAGCGGTCGCAACTTCAGGGGTCGCATCCTCCAGGTGGTCACGGGATCGACCGGTGTCGACGACTTCGAGTGGGGCGTGACGCTGTTCGCCCATCACCTCGACGATCTCAAAGAGGTCGTCTACACGATGCGTTACGACGAGGCGTCTGCGATCTATGGCGAGTTCGGCACCTTTTACACGGGCCTGCTCGACGAGGTCGAAGTCGTGGTGGCTCGCGTCCTCGGCTGATCAGCCGTTGTAGGTATCGGGGTTCTCGAAGGGAACCCGGAGCCAGCTCACCATCTGGCGCATCTGCTGGTACGCCTCGAGGCGGGCCTCGTCGGAATCGGCAGCCTCTGCGCTCTCACACCATCGATGCATCCTCTCGACGGTGGTGCCACCGACGTGGAGCATTCCCTCGGAGCCGCCGGTCGACCACTTGGCGAGGACATAGCGAGCGAGCGCACCCACCGGGATGTCCATAGACCGGGAAGCGCCTTCGAGCGTCTCGAGGGGGTCGAGGACCCGGTACGCGGCGACGTCGTCCTTGAAGTTGGAGTGCGGGTCGTCGTCGGCCCAGGGACCGTTCCACCGGATGAGGGTGACCGTCGGCTCGGGATCGCGCTCCGCTGTCACCCTTCGGGCACCTCGTCTGGTGCACCCGCGACCTCGCGCCCCATCACACCGAGACCTGCGGCGACAGCAGCAGTCCCGGCGCCCATGAGCACCGTGCGCGCCGACGCCCCGCCGCGGAGTCCGAGAAGGAGCGCGGACGCAGTGTCGGTGCCGTCCACCACGATGCCCTGTCGAAGCACCTCTTCCAGCTCGTCGGGATCGGCTCCCTCGCGTTCGGCTTGGTAGAGCTGGAAGGCGAGCAGCACGTCGCGGATACCGAACAGTCGCAAGGCGAACTTCAGTTCACCTCGGAGGTGGCCTCTGACGCCGAAAACGCGCAGGACGACTCCGGGAACGAGAAGCGACGACCAGCCAACCGCAGCGCGGAGCGACATCAAGATCTTGCGTGCGAGGGCTGGTTCCATCGGCTCATCCTGCCACTCGTTTTCCGTGGTCAGTGTCCTTCGCCCATATCCTGTCTGGAGGAGGAACCCTGATGTCCGAGTACCGCGCACCCACCGACGACATGATGTTCGTGCTCGATCACATCGCTGATCTGAACACGCTGTCGCACCGGCCTGGTTTCGAGCATGCCGATTCCGAGACCGTCGCGGGCCTTCTCGCCGAGGCGGCCCGTTTCATGGAGGAACAGCTCGCCCCGCTCAACAAGCCGGGTGACGAACAGGGTCTCCGCCACGAGGGCGACCGGATCTTCCATCCGGAGGGTTTCGCCGCCGCATATGGCAAGTTCGTGGACGCCGGTTGGAACGGGATCGCGTTCGGCGAGGAGTACGGCGGCGGTGGCCTGCCCTGGGTCGTGGGTCTCGCGGTCCAGGAGATGCTGACCGCCTCCAACATGTCGTTCAGCCTGTGCCCGCTCCTCACCCAGGGGGCCATAGACGCGATCAGCCATCACGGCGATGAGACCCTGCGTGAGACCTACCTCCCCAAGATGATCACGGGGGAGTGGACGGGCACGATGAACCTCACCGAGCCGCAGGCGGGATCCGACGTCGGTGCGCTCACCGCCCGGGCGATTCCCGCTGGCGACGGCAGCTGGCGGATCACGGGCACCAAAATCTTCATCACCTACGGCGAGCACGAGTTCAGCGAGAACATCATCCACCTCGTGCTGGCCCGCATTCCCGACGCGCCTCCTGGCACCAAGGGCATCAGCCTGTTCATCGTTCCCAAGTTCTTGGTGAATGCCGACGGATCCCTTGGCGAGCGCAATGACCTTCGGGTGGTGTCCACCGAGCACAAGATCGGGATCCATGCGAGCCCCACGTGCGTGATGTCCTACGGCGACGAGGGCGGCGCGGTCGGCTACATGGTCGGCGAGGAGAACACCGGCATGCGAGCGATGTTCACGATGATGAACAACGCCCGCCTCTCGGTCGGGCTCGAAGGGCTCGCTCTGACGGATCGCTCCTACCAGCAGGCCAGGCAGTACGCCGTGGAGCGCAAGCAGGGAAAAGCGATCGGCGCCGAGATTCCCCCCGGCGAGTCGTCCCCGATCGTCGACCACGCCGACGTCCGGCGCATGTTGATGACGATGCGGGCCAACGCAGAGGCGATGCGCGGCCTGATGTATGCCAACGCCGCTGCGATCGACATGGCTGCGACGGCGACCGATGAGGCCGACCGCGAGTACTGGGACGCCAAGACGGCGCTGCTGACCCCCATCACGAAGGGGTGGGGCACCGACACGGGCGTCGAGATGACCAGCCTCGGGGTTCAGGTGCACGGCGGCATGGGCTACATCGAGGAAACCGGCGCCGCTCAGCACTGGCGCGACATTCGGATCGCGCCGATCTATGAGGGGACCAACGGCATTCAGGCAGCCGATCTCGTTTTCCGTAAGTTGCCGATGGGTGGCGGCGCGGTGATGAAGGCCTTCGTAGGTGAGATGGCGGCCCTGGCCGAGGAGCTCGCCGGCGATGAGGAGCTCGCCGCCCTGTCGACCGCACTGTCCGATGGGCTGGCCGCGATGACAGATGCCGCCACATGGCTCGGCGAACGGCTCGCGACTGCACCCAACGACGCGGCCGCCGGAAGCACTCCGTTCATGCGGATGGCGGGGATCGTGGTCGGCGGGTACTACCTCACCAGGCTGGCCCGAACCGCCCAGAAGCTGCTCGCCGACGGCGACGACCGCACCGACTTCCTTCGCGACAAGATCACCGTGGCCCAGTTCTACGCCGAGCAGATCCTGCCGACCGCGCGGGGCTATGGCTCAGCGGTCACCGGTGGCGCTGAGCTGTTCTACGCCATCCCGTCCGATCGCCTCTGACGGTGGGCGATCTTGCCTCACTCCGCCGAGAGCTCCAGTCCCTGGAGCGCGTCGTCGTCGCGTTCAGCGGCGGCGCCGACTCTGCATTCCTGGCGTGGGTCGCGACCGACACGCTCGGCGCAGACAACGCTTCGTGCGTCACAGCGGTGTCGCCGAGCCTCGCCGAGCGCGAGCTCGATGACTGCAGCGTGCTCGCCGAGGAGTGGGGTCTGAACTGGCGGACCATCGAGACCGATGAGATGGACAACGCCGCCTACCGCATCAACGACGGAGACCGCTGCTACCACTGTAAGTCCGCGCTCATGGACGTAGCGGGGCCCATTGCCCTCACGACGGACTCGGTCGTCGTTCTCGGCGTGAACCTCGATGACCTCGGCGATCACCGGCCGGGCCAGCGGGCTGCCTCGGAGCGCAACGCTCGGTTCCCTCTCGTCGACGCGGGCTTCACGAAGACGGCCATCAGGGAGACGAGCCGCGAACTCGGTCTCCGAACGTGGGACAAGCCAGCAGCGGCATGCCTCGCATCGCGCCTTCCGTACGGAACTCAGGTGTCTGTGCCACTTCTCCGAAAGCTGGATCGGGCCGAGGCCGGCCTCGCCGAGCTCGGGTTCGGCCAGCTGCGAGTCCGCGACTACGGCGACACCGCGCGGCTCGAGCTGCCGCTCGACGATCTGCAGCAGGTCCTCGATCGACGCGGCGAGGTGGTCGACGCCGTGAAGGGCGTCGGCTACACCTACGTGACTCTCGACCTCGAAGGCTTCCGCTCCGGGAATCTCAACCAGGCGCTGACATGATCACGCTCGAGTCGGTGTCGGCCGAGCTGGCGGACAGCGTCGAGGAGCACCTTCCCGCATGGGTCCGCCGCAACATCGAGCGGCTCTGTGCGGCCGCGGGGGTGTCTGCGAGCGATGTGGACGAGCGCATCCAAAGCGCGGCCGCAGGCGCGCTCGATCACGTGATGCCCCGCCTACGTGGGCTGCTCGAGACCGATGTCGACGAGCAGCGCGGCAACCCCCTCGACATCGTTCGAGGTGCCGTGCGATTTCCCACCCGGGCCCTTGTCGATCTCGGTGTTCCGGAGGTGGTGCGGGACGACTTCGCGACGGCCAACTTTCCCGACGATGTGTACGACCTGAGCCCGGCGTCGTTCTCCGACATCGCGCCCGAGCTGACCGAGATCGGGATCGCGTGGGGGGCAGCCAAGGCACACACCCACCTCCAGCGCCGTCGGGCAGAAGGCCGGCTCACATGACCGTCGTGGCATATGTGCCGGACCTGATGGATCGCAGCAGGCTCGGTTCTGCGGTGCAGTTCATCACCGACCCCGAGGACGACGCGGTGTCCGATGCGTCGCTCCTGCTCGTGGACCTCTCGCGCACACCGATGCTGCCGGCCGTGCCCAGCGGCGTCCGCGTGGTGGGGTACGCACCGCACGTGGACGACGACCTGTTGCAGAGGGCCGAAGCGGCGGGAATCGAGGCGCTTCCCCGCTCGGTCTTCTTCCGTCGGCTCCCCGAGCTGCTCGGCGGAGCGGGTTGATGTCGCTCGCGGCCGCCCGCGACGCAGTTGTCGCCCGTACCGATCTACGCGCGGCCGACCTACCGCGGGCGCTCGCGGACGTGACCGACGAGTGGTTGGCAGCTCTCTTCGAGGCCGAGGTCTCCGTGACAGCGGGCGTGGCGCTGGTGGCAGTCGGGGGCTACGGGCGTCACGAGCTGTGTCCGGGCAGTGATCTCGACCTCCTGCTTCTTCACGCCGAACGTGACGACTCGGGCGAGTTGGCCGAGCGACTTTGGTATCCGATCTGGGACGCCGGGGTGAAGCTCGGCCATGCGGTGCGCACCCCGCAGGAGAGCGTCGACCTGTGCCGGCGCGACCTCGAGATTTCGACTGCGCTTCTGAGCGCCCGCCTCATCGCGGGTGATCGCTCCTTGTGTGACAGCGTGCTCGCCGGGGTCGCCGACGTGTGGTCGGCGGACATCACCCGCCTGGGTGAGCTCCACCGCTCAGTGGTGCGCCGCCACCGCAGTGCCGGCGAGGTCGCCTTTCTCCTCGAGCCGGATCTCAAGGAGGGGCGCGGTGGTCTTCGAGACGTTCACGCCCTGGATTGGGCGCGCGCCGCGGGGATCCAGTTGTCGTCTGGCGACGAGGACAGGTTGCGCGCGTCCTACGCCACTCTGCTGGCCGCGCGTGTGGAGCTGCACCGGCGAACGCGGAAGCGGGGCGACGTGTTGCTCCTCGAGGAACAGGATGCCGTCGCCGATGCCCTCGGCGAGCCGGACGCAGACGTGTTGATGGGCGAGGTCGCCGCAGCGGCGCGGGCGATCGCCTATCTCAGCGACGAGACGTGGCGCCGGGTGACGCGAGATGGTTCGGCGCCGACCGGGTCCATCGAGGTCTCGGGTCTCGACGTCGTGGATGGGGAGATCGCGGTCACTGGTGACCCGGCGACGGACCCCGTTCTGGTTCTGCACGCCGCTGTACAGGCCGCACGGCGTGGGCTCCCGATCTCGCGGGAGTCGCTGGGGCGCTTCGCCGAACGCCAGCCGGAGCTTCCCGACCCCTGGCCCCACGGTGGCCGCGAACTGTTCGTCGAGCTGCTGCGTCTCGGACATCGAGCCATCCCGGTCATCGAGTCGCTCGACTTCTTCGACGTGTGGGTGCGGTTGCTTCCCGAGTGGGCCCCCAACCGGAGTCGGCCGCAGCGCAACGTGTATCACCGCTTCACGGTCGACCGTCACCTGCTCGAAGCGTCGGCCGAAGCGGCCCGCCTCACCCAGCGGGTCTCGCGTCCGGATCTCCTCGTCGTCGGCGCGTTGCTCCACGACGTCGGCAAGGGCTACCCGGGTGACCACACCGAGGTGGGGATGCGGCTGGTCGGTCCGATCGTGCGTCGGTGCGGGTTCAGCGCCGAGGACGCGGAGACCGTCGTGCGCCTCGTCCAGCACCATCTCCTTCTTCCCGACGTGGCGACGCGTCGGGACCTCGAGGACGAGCAGACGCTCGCCTCCGTGGCCGAGGCGGTGGGCACCGTGGAGTTCCTCGAGCTGCTCGCAGCCCTGACCGAAGCCGATTCGCTCGCAACCGGTCCCACCGCCTGGGGGGGATGGAAGGCTCAGCTGGTCGCGACCCTCGCCAAAGCCACAGCGCACTTCATCAGCGGTGAACGGCCTGTCGCGACGCGCCGATCGATACTCACCGACCGCGTCGAGATGCTGATGTCCGCGGGCGAGATGCACGTCGAGGGTGAGGACGACCGCCTCACGGTGGTGGCTCCCGACCAGGCCGGCCTGTTCAGTCGCGCCGCGGGCGCTCTCGCGCTGCGTGGGCTCGATGTGCTGCAGGCGGATGCGTACTCGAGCGAGGCGGGAATGGCGGTTGCGATGTTCCGCGTCGCCTTGCCCGATGTCCCGATCGACTGGCATCGGCTCACCCACGACGTCCAGAGGGCCGTGAACGGCTACCTCGCCATCGACGCCCGGATCGCCGAGCGTGCCCGGGTGTACCGCCGCCGCTCAGCTCTCGCCGCGGAGGCGGCCGAGACCCAGGTGGTCTTCGACACCGAATCGGCAACGGATGCGACGATCGTCGAGGTCCGCACCGAGGACCACATCGGCGTGCTCTATCAAGTGACCAGAATTCTCGCCGAGATGGGCCTCGACATCCGCTACGCCAAGATCCAGACCCTTGCCCACGAGGTGGTGGACTCGTTCTACGTGATGGGCCCAGACGGCCCGACCCTCGATCATCTCCACCAACGCGAGATCGACCTCGCTCTCCGCCATGGGCTCAGCCTGACCCAATCGGCACCGGACTAGCGTCGGCCCGTGGCTCGAGCGACCGGTCAAGACCTTCTGTTGTGGGCCGAGACCCTGTCGGGTATCGCCCGGACCGGCCTCGGTTTCACCGAGAACCTCTACGAGCGAGAGCGCTACGAGGAGGTGATCAAGGTCGCCGCGGAGATCCGCACGCGTGTTCATGAGGACGTCGACGTGGAGACCGTGGCGATCGAGATGATGCGGTCGGTGGGCTCCGGAGTCCCGGGCTACGTGACGCCGAAGGTGGCCATCGGAGCCGTGGTGGGCAACGACGACGGTGAGATCCTGCTGATCCAGCGTGCCGACTCAGGGGTCTGGCTGTACCCGACCGGTTGGGCCGATGTGGGCTACTCGCCCTCGGAGGTGGCGGTGAAGGAGGTCTTCGAGGAGACCGGCATCCACTGCGAACCGCTGTCGCTCATCAACGTCGTCGATGGAATGCGGCAGGGGTTCACCCAGATCCCGCTGTACTCGCTGGTCTTCCACTGCCGCGCGATGGGCGGCGAGCTGCAGGCCCACCCACTCGAGACCCGCGACGTCGGCTGGTTCGGTCGCGACTCGCTCCCCGAACCCTTGGCCGGCCTGGAGCGGTGGGTGGATTCGGCGTTCGCCGCGATCGGGGGCGACTCCGCCGCGACGACCTTCGACATGCCGCGCAGCCTCCCCTGGGAAGAGGAGTGAGCCGGAGCGGCGCTATTCGTCCTGCTGGCGCAGGAACTGCTCGAGCTCGTCCATCAACGCCTCGGGATTGTCCGCCATCTCGCTGATCTCCTCGGCGGCCTCGGTGGCCTCCTCTTCGAGAATCTGCTCGGCGTACTCGGCGAGGCTCGGGTCGGAGGCCACCAGGTCTTCGACCTGGCGGTCGTAGCTGGCCGCTGCGATCTGGAGGTCCGTCGCGCCGAGGGGGATGTCGAGGAACTCCACCGTTCGCTGCACGAGGGCCAGGGCCGCCTTTGGGGAGGGCGAGTGACCGATATAGCTGGGAACAGCGGCCCAAAAAGACAGGCTGTCGAATCCGGCGCGGTGGAACGCATCGTTGAGCACGCCGACGATGCCGGTCGGTCCCTCGTACGACGAGGCAGGCATGCCCAGCTCGATGCTGATGACCTCGTTGTTGGACGTCCCGATGACGTCGATCGGGGCCTGGTGGTGGGTGTCGGTGAGCAAGGCACCCAGGGTGATGACCGTGCTGACGTCGAGCCGGCGCGCCACGTCGATGACGACGTTGCTGAACGTGCGCCACCGCAATCGCGGTTCGATGCCGTGAATCGTCACGAGCGGACGTCCGTCGTCGAGCTCGGCGAGACGGATCTCGTTGTTCGGCCAGTCGATCTGGCGTTCCTCGCCGTCGAGCCGAACGCTCGGACGAACCGACGCGAAGTCGTAGAACAGCTCGGGGTCGATCGTGGCCACCGGATGCCCCTCGTACCTCCGGGCCAGATAGCTGGTGGCTTCGGAGGCCGCGTCCCCGGCGTCGTTCCAGCCGGTGAATGCGGCGATCATCACGGCGCCTTCGATCTCGGGCGTGTCCAACCACTCGACGAGTTCCACGACGCAAAATGCTAGCGGCCACTGCCGCCCGCCCGGCGGGCCGTACGCTGAGTAGCTCGGGCGAAGGAGGCCGCGTGGCTGTCGAAATCTCGGTGCTGGAAGACGTCGACGATGATGTTGTCGATGCTTTCGCGAGGCTGATTCCGCAACTGTCCCGGTCGTCGCCTCCGCCCTCGCGTGCCGAGCTTCAGGCCATCGTCGACCACCAGGCGTGCACGATTCTGATCGCGAGGGTCGACGAGGCCGTTGTCGGAGCCATGACGCTCGTGTTGTTTCCGATTCCCACCGGGCTGCGCGCATGGATCGAAGACGTCGTGGTGGACGATACGGCCCGCGGCGCCGGCGTCGGTGCCAAGCTCAACACACGCGCCATCGAGATCGCCGAAGAGGCCGGAGCCAAGTCCGTCGACCTCACCTCGCGGCCTTCTCGCGAGGCAGCGAATCGGCTGTACCAACGCCTGGGCTTCGAACAGCGGGAGACCAACGTCTACCGCTACAGCCGCTGACCATGTCCTCAGGCAATTCTCTCTATGACCTCGTCGGTGGCGAACAGTGGTTCCAGGACCTGTGCACTCGGTTCTACGACCGGGTCGCCGACGACCCGGTCCTGCGTCCGCTGTATCCCGAGGACCTCGAACCGTCGCGCTACTGGTTGGCGCTGTTCTTGATGCAGTACTGGGGCGGTCCTGGGACCTACTCCGATTCTCGGGGGCACCCGCGGCTGCGGATGCGGCACATGCACTTCGCCGTCGGTGAGGACGAGCGCGACCGGTGGTTTCACCACATGGCTACCTCGCTCGCCGAGGCCGAACTCGATCCCGAGGTCGAAAAGCAGGTGCTCGACTACTTTGCGATGGCTGCCACGCATCTGATCAACTCCGACCAGTAGCGGCCGGCGCGCGCACAGTTGAGGGGGACCGATGGTTTTCGATCAGGACGCATTGAACCTGGGGCTTTTGCTGCTCCGGCTCGTGGTGGGCATCGTGCTCGCACTGCACGGCATCGCCAAGTACCGCGGCGGCATCACGGGCGTCGGCGGTTGGTTCGATTCCGAGGGCCTCAAGCCGGGAATCCTGCACGCACACCTCGCCGCGGGCACTGAGATCGGCGCTGGCGCCGCACTCGCCGCCGGCTTTCTCACGCCCTTGAGCGCGATGGCCTACGTCGGGGTGATGACCGTCGCCGGCTGGGTCGGCCACCGAAAGAACGGCTTCTTCATCATTCGCGAGGGGTGGGAGTACGTCTTCGTCCTCGGTGCGGCTGCTGCGTGCATCGCCACGACGGGGCCGGGCGAGTACAGCCTCGACAATGCGATGGACATCACCTGGAACGGTCTGCCCTGGCTGATCGTCTCGGCGGGCGGTGGCGTCGGTGCCGCGATCGTGCTGCTGGCGACCTGTTACCGGCCCCCGACCTCGGACGGGGACTGACGGCTCACTCCGGATCGAGGCGGTACACCGGCCCGGCGATCGAGATGACGTAGAGCTCGCCTGATTCGTCCTCGCCGAATCCGGCGACGGCGCTCACGCCGCTGAACAGTTCGACGTGCTCGACGACCCCGCCGTCGGGCCCCAGCCGTAGCGCCCGCACCCACCCGAACTCGAAGTCGGCGTAGAAGTACGCGCCGTTGAGCCCCTCGATGGCCTCACCTCGGTAGACATAGCCGCCGGTCACCGATTCGCCTGTTCGTCGCCCGTACTCGAGGATCGGCGGGTGGTGAGCGTCGAGCTCATCGCCACGGAACCGGCGGATGCCTTCGTAGCGATTCCACCCGAGGTTTCGCACGGCCGGTGTTGGGGCGACGACGTCGATCTCTTCGAGGGCGTCCTGACCGACGTCGCCGATCCACAGCTCTCCGGTCGAGCGGTCGAAGCTCATCCGCCAGGGGTTCCGGAGCCCCCACAGGTGGATCTCGGGACGATCGGGGCTGGCGAGCGGATTGTCGGGTGCCGGCTCGAACCCGTTGGTCGTCAGGTCGATCCGGAGGATCGCGCCGAGCCAGGTGGTGGTGTCCTGGCCGGCGTCGAGCGGATCTCCGGCCGAGCCTCCGTCGCCGAACGCGACGTAAAGGTGACCGTCCGGTCCGTATGCGATGTCGCCGCCGTTGTGGTTGGGGAAGGGCTGTTCGAGGGTGAGGTGGATCTTCTCACCGCCGAGGTCCAAGCGGTCAGCGGCGGGCCATGAGGCAATCGTCGAGGTCCCGTTGCGGTCCGAGAAGCTCGCGACGAAGCGCGATCCGTCCGGCGTGAACTCGATCCCGAGGAGCCCACGCTCGCTTCGGGTGGAGACTCGCTGTGACAGGTCGAGCCAGGGCTCGGGTTCGATCTCCCCGTCGACCACACGCCGCACCCTGCCGGTCTTCTCGGCGATGTAGAGGGCGTCGTCACCCGGGCGCGTGGCGAGGTCGAGTGGTTGTTCGAACGTGCCGATCTCGGTGAGCTTGAGGCCGATCTCGGCGATCGGCAGCTGCGCTGGATCCAGTGCCGGTGCTTCGCCGGCGATCGTTGGCGCCGGAATCGCCGCTTCGTCCGTGTCGTCCTGGGGTGACGCGTCGGGCTCTGGCTCGCCCGCCTCGACCTCTTCGACCTCTTCGACGGGCAGCACCCGCGCCTCGGACGCCGGCCCGGACGGATCGCTGTCACCACAGGCAGCGAGGGCCACGGCCGCGGCACAGAGGACGACGGAACCTGCCAAACGCACGGCGACAGTGAACCACCTCGCTGTTGCCGAGCGGCGGCGGGGGGTCGTCGTGACCCACCCGTACACTTCAGCGAGTGCTCCGCCGTGTCTGGAACCTCCGGGTGAAGCTGCTCCGATTCGCCGGCGTGTCCGTCGTGTCGCTCGTGGTGACCCAGGGAACGCTGTTCCTGTGCAATGGCGTGTTCGGGTGGCCGGGCGTGCCGTCAAACGTCATCGCCGTCTGCGTTGCGGCCCTCCCCGCCTACCTGCTCAACCGGGCGTGGGTGTGGGGCAAGACCTCCACCCACTCGGTGCGGGGCGAGATCGTCCCCTTCTGGACGTACAGCCTGGTGGGGCTGGCGTTCTCCACGGTCCTCGTCGGTGTCGCCGACGAGATATGGGGCACGACGTTCTCTGTGATGGCCGCCAACCTCGTCGGCTTCGGGATTCTGTGGATGGGCAAGTTCGTGCTGCTGGAGAAGGTCTTGTTCGGCCGCGACCCCGTCGAGTCACCAGAGCCCGTCTGATGCGGTCCGACCTGATGGAGCTCGCCCAGGCGGCCAAGGGGTTCATGCCCCATGACGAGGGGTTGGGCCTGTATCGAGCGGTGCTCGCGGCCGGGGCGGAGGGACCGATCGTCGAGGTCGGGTCGTACTGCGGAAAGTCCACCGTGTACATCGGTGCCGCTGCCGTCGAGGTCGGGGCCACCGTCTTCACGATCGACCACCATCGCGGATCCGAGGAGATGCAGTCGGGGTGGGAACACCACGACGACTCGCTCGTCGACACCCACTCCGACCGGATGGACTCCCTGCCGGCGCTGCGTCGCACCCTCGAGGCAGCGGGGCTCGAAGACACCGTGGTTGCGATCGTCGGCGACGCGGCCACCGTGGCGCGTCACTGGAGGACCCCCGCCGCCATGGTCTTCATCGACGGCGGTCACGGACCCATTCCCGCGCACGCCGACTACGACGGCTGGGCGCACCACGTACTACCCGGCGGTCTGCTCGCCATTCACGACGTGTTCCCCGACCCGGCCGACGGCGGACGCCCGCCGTATGAGATCTACCGCCGCGCCCTCGACAGCGGCGACTTCACCGACCACACCCAAGTCGGCAGCCTCCGCGTCCTCCAGCGGGTGTAGCCGTCACTCGCCGCAATCCTCGCTCCGCCCGTCTGCCAACCGCCACACCCCGCCCGGCTTCTCTCAAAGGCTGTTCAGGCGTGGAGTCCCCTCCCGGCGAGGTCGTGGAGGCCTGTGGGGTAGCCCCTCTCGGGGGTGGGTCGGGGGCCCAGCGAGCGAGCCTTGTGAGACGAGCGAGCGAAGCGAGTGAGGCTCAGTAGCGAGCGAGTGGCCACCGGCACGCACCCGACCCGCGGCGCGGCACTGAACCCGGCTACCGCCCCCAGGCCGCTTCGGTGACCCGCAGCGAGTTCAGCCCGATCACCTTGGAGATGTCCTCGTCGGAGTAGCCGTTCTTCACGAGCCACCGAACGACGTTGTGTGACGCCTCTGTGGGGTTCTCGAGCCCCCGGACGTAGTCGACGTGGGTGAAATCGGGTGTGGTGTCGGCCTCGGCGGAGCGCCGCATGTCCTGAAGCGACAGGTTGGCGGCATAGGTGTTGTGCAGCCCGACGTGGTCGCCGTAGGTGGTGTCGAGACCGAATCCGACGTGGTCGATGCCGACCAGCTCGGCGATGTACTCGAAGTGCTCCATGACGGAGTCGATGGAGTGGGCCGAGTGGTTCTCGGTGATCGTCGTGTGCGGCGCCGCCTCGACGCCGATCACGCCGCCGGCTGCGGCACACGCGCGCAACACGTCGTCGGGGACCATGCGGTTGGTGGGCCACAGCGCTCTGGCTCCGACATGGGAGAGGACGATCGGCTTCTCGCTCGCCTCGATCGTGTCGAGGGTGGTCTGGTCGCCGCAATGGGAGCAGTCGACGAGGATGCCGAGCTGGTTCATCCGCCGGACGGCGCCATGTCCGAAGAGGCTGAGCCCCGTGTCGTTCGGTTCGCGTAGCCCGCATCCGAGGTGGTTCTGCTCGTTGTAGGTGACCCCGATCGAGCGAACACCGAATCCGTAGAGCACGTCGAGGCGGTCGAGCTCGTTCTCGATCATCGCGGCACCTTCGAGCGTTGCGACCCACGCCACGGTGCCGTTCTCCTTGGCGGCGTGGATGTCGGCGATCGTTGTCGCCTGGTTCACGAACTCCTGCTGCGCGATGTCGGCCATCCGCATGCCGAGATCGTGGAGCACCTCCGTCCACTTCCAGCCGCTCTTCGATTCGATGGTGCAGATGCCGTCGAGCAGATTGTCGAAGACGCAGTGCAGGTTGGAGTGGGCCAGGCCCTCGTACGCCGTGGGGATGTGGCCGTCTTTGATCCAGTGCGGCGTCTCGGTGATCTCGTCGGGAAACTGGTTGGGGTGGTCGTGCATCGAGATGATGAGGCAGTCGCCCTCGAGACGCCCGACCCGTTCCTCCTGGTCCGCGTCGAGAGGCACGATGTCCGCGGGCACTCGGTCGAGCTGCGCGGCGAGGTCGTACACCCGGTAGTCCGCGCCGGGCTCGAGGTAGTCGAAGGCGGTGTAGTCGCTGTTGCGTCGGGAGGTGGCCATGCCGCACGCTACCCAAGCAACCGCACGGGCCGCCGTTCCCCGTTCTGCCAGCTTGTACGGCGACTGGAGTCACCACGTGAGCTGGCAGAAGGGTGTGGGTCAGGTGGTGTCGGAACCCTCGTTGCGCAGCGCGGGGATCGTGTCGCCGAGGAACAGGCCCGAAGCCGCCGACCGTCCGTCGAGTGCATCTGCCGCGAGAATGACGGCTGCAGAGGTGTAGGTGGATCGTTCGTTGTCCGGAAAGTGGATGCGATCGGGGTGGACCAACCCGGTGAAGTAGGCGTCGTCGGAGTCACGCAGATCGCGCACCGCTCCGAACAGGGCCTCGGCCCGAACGCGATCTCCGACGTTGAGGTAGGCCAGAGCGCACTCGCAGGTCTCGGCCGTGGTCACCCATGGCTGGTCCGACACGCACCGCACGCCGTGGCGGTCCTGGAGGAAGGTGTCCTCGCCTGTGGCGAGCCTCTCGACGGCCGCCCGCCCGGTGACGGCGCCGCTCAGAACGGGGTAGTACCAGTCCATCGCCCAGCGGGTCTTGGGCTCGAAGGTGTCCTCACGGTTGGCGATGAGGTCCCGGAGGCGGATCGCTGCGAGCTCCCACTCGGGCCGGTCGTCACCCACCGCCTCGGCCAGCGCCAGTGCGCACCGCAGCGAGTGGTAGATGGACGACGATCCGGTGAGAAGCGAGTACGACCAGGGCGTGCCGTCCGCGTGCACCGCCCAGGGGATGTGGCCATGAAGGGTGGCGTGGTCGACGACGTAGTCGATGGCTCGCTCCACCACCGGCCACATCGTTTCGAGGAACCCGCGGTCGCCGGTCAGCAGATGGTGATGCCAGATGCCGGTCGCCACATAGGCGCAGCAGTTGGTGTCGACCTTGGCGTCCTCGACGTCGTTGGCCAGGTAGTAGTGATGCCAGCTGCCGTCGGGTCGCTGCACATCGGCGAGCCACTGGTAGGCGCGTTCGGCGTCGGAGACCCGACCGGCAACGGCGAGGGCCATCGCCGCCTCGGTGTGGTTCCAGGTGTCCGCATGCCCGCCGGGAAACCACAGGATCATCCCCGTGGCGAGCTGCTGCTCGGCGATCGAATCGGCGATCGCTGCGAGCTCGACCGGTGCGAGTGTGTCTGTCGAGTCAGGCGGCACGGGCCACCCCCACCTCAGGCTTGTGGGCGTACAGCACCACGGACTTGCCGATCAGCGGGTTCAGGAGCTTGTCGGCCGTGCGCGTGATCCATGGTCCCTCGACGATGTCCCACACGAGGAGCTTGTGGTACGCGCGCACGAGCCTGTTGTCGTCGTTCGTCGGCCCCACCGCGCACCTCAGCCACCAGTACGGGGAGTGCAACGCATGGGCCTGGTGCGCGCCGTTGGGTTCGAGGCCGGCGGCGGTGAGCTTCGAACGCAGCTCCGCCTGCTTGTAGATCCGCACGTGGCCGCCTTCGGCCTTGGGCGCGTAGTACTCGTCGCTCAACTTCCAGCAGAGCTTCTCGGCGAACCATGCGGGCACCGTCACAGCCATCGTGCCCCCGGGTCGCAGGACACGCGTGAGCTCCGAGATGGCTCGGTCGTCGTCGGGGATGTGCTCGAGCACCTCGGAGGCGATGATCCGATCGAAGGTCGCGTCGGGAAACGGAAGGTGAAGGGCGTCTCCGCGGATCGGCTGGCCGTTCGACTCGGCCGGAACTTCTCCCGCGTCGACCATCACGCTGAAGGTGGCCTGTACGTCGACCAGCTCGTCGAAGCTGTAGT